>ENA-OQJB01000075-OQJB01000075.1-human-gut-metagenome-genome-assembly--contig:-NODE-75-length-55211-cov-17.124319_pt1 | contig 55211 bp, 38 predicted proteins | sample MGYA00242599_ERZ504765 | MGnify/ENA primary metagenome ERZ504765 (study PRJEB26092, sample SAMD00036354) | human gut metagenome | host: Homo sapiens | study: EMG produced TPA metagenomics assembly of...
AGTTCCAACGCCTCGCGGCGGAACCCGTCGTCGTAATGTCTCCTCCGATCCTCGCGCATATGAGAGAACCGCACCTCCGATCATCGAATCTGAATTTCTTCAGTCCAACAATCGGGGTGCGGTTCACTTCACGGAGGGGCTTCTCGCACTTTGTTAATTTTTTCTCACTGAGGCTGTGTCAGTGAGAAAAATTTGCGAGGCAGCTCCCCTCAACCGAGGGGAGCCAGGGGATATCAGGCCTCGTAGTAGCCGTCGGCACCGAGACGGGCGTCCGGGTTGAGGAGCATGGCCTTTTCGACCTCGTGGTGGTCGTAGCCGCGGTGATCCTCGTGGAAGCGACGGTTATCGATCGGCTCGTAGAGCGCGGCGCGACCCATCATGCCTTCCTCGAGGTGACGCTGGCCTGCAGCCAAGCGCGCGTTGGCACGCTCACGCCAGGCTTCCAGCGCGGCCTCGCCATCGGCCTTGGCCACGGCGGCCTCGAAGGCACCGGGGTGAACCAGCGCCACGAAGCCGGAGACGTGTCCGAAGCCGAGCGAGGTGGCCAGACCGGCCTTGACCGGGCGACCGGCGGTCTCACGACCGAACTCGTCCTCACCGCCGCCGATGCGCAGGGGCTTCCTGACCCAGACCATATGGTCGTCGCGCTGGAGTTTCGGATCCACGCAGTCGAGCGATGCGTTCGCCGGAATCACGCCGGACTTGAACAGCTGCGTCAGACCGTTGACCTGGAAGATGCAGGCACCACCCTTGGCGTGGCCGGTAAGCGTCTTCTGTGAGATCACGAACAGCGGGTTGCCGTCGGTGCGGCCGATGGCGTGGGCCAGCGTGTTGTGCAGCTCGGATTCGTTCGGGTCGTTGGCGTTGGTGGACGTGTCGTGCTTGGAGACCACGGCGATGTCGTCGGCTGAGACGCCGAGCTTAGCCAGGTCGTGCACGAGCTTGGAGTCCTTGCCACCGAGGCCGGCAGCCAGGGCACCGAGGCCCGGAGCCGGAATCGAGGTGTGGGCACCATCCGCGTAGGAGTGGATGAAGCCGACCACGGCCGCAACCGGCAGGCCGAGCTTTTCGGCGATGTCACCACGGGTCACGAGGATCGTGCCGCCGCCCTGGGATTCCAGGAAGCCGCCACGGCGACGATCGTTCGCGCGGCTGAAGAAGCGCGCGTCGATGCCCTTGCCGTACATTTCCTCCGAGTTGGCGGTGGCGTTCATGTTGCCGAAGCCGATCACGGATTCCACGCCGATGTCGTCGATCGCACCGGTGACCACGAAGTCGGCCTTGCCGAGGGCGATCTTGTCGACGCCCTCTTCAAGGGAGACGGCCGCGGTGGCGCAGGCGGAGACCGGCTGGATCATGTTGCCGTAACCGCCGATGTAGGACTGCATCACGTGAGCCGCGACCACATTCGGCAGGGCCTCCTGCAGGATGTCGGTCGGAATCTCGTGATTGAGGAAGCGGTCGAGGTACAGCTTGCGCATCGACATCATGCCGCCGAAGCCAGTGCCCTGGGTCGAAGCCACCAGCGAGGGGTGGATGGACTCGAGGATTTCGGCCGGGGTGAAGCCGGCGCCCAGATAGGCGTCCACGGTGGTGACGATGTTCCACAGGGCGATCTTGTCGACATCGCCGACCATCGAAGCGGGAATGCCCCAACGGGTCGGGTCGAAGCCCTTCGGGAACTGGCCGCCGACCGTGCGGGTCATGGTGGCGCGGCGCGGCACGCGGATCATCGAGCCGGCGTGGCGGGTCACGTTCCATTCGCCGGATTCCTCATCCGGGGCGATGGTGGTGTGCGCCTCGTCCAGCTTGACGTATTCGGCGGCGACATCGCGGGTCGGCACGGAGAAGGTGACGTCGTGGTCGAGGAAGACCTCGGCTTCCTCTTCGTCGGCACCGTCCTTGTAGTCGTTGCCCATGCCTTCCTCGAACGGGCGGATGCCGGAGCGGGCCACGACCTCGTCGTGGTAGCGCTCGGCGATGTCCTCTTCGGGCACCAGGTTGCCGTCGGTGTCGTACCAGCCGGGCTTCGGGCTGTCGGCCCAAGTCAGCAGACCCATGTTCCACGCAAGTTCGAGCACTGCGCCGGCGCTCAGGTCGACGGTGCCGTCCGGGTGGATGCCGAGTTCGGCCTGGGTGCGCGTACGACCGGAACCCCACGGGCCCAGCTCACCGACGGAGACGATGACGATTTCGTCCTCCGGGCGGGCGGTGACGTTCTGCCAATCGGCAAGGTCGACCGGGGCCTGCTTGGTGACAATTGGGGTGGGCAGAGCCTTGAGAGTGGAGCCTGCGGCGCCGCCCTCCGGCTTCTCTCCCTCAATCGCAGCCTTCTCAGAGGAAGCTTCCTTCTTCGCATCGGCCATGGCCTCCGCGCGCAACGCCTTGATGTCGATGGGCTCGGAGCCGAGGCCACCGGTCAGATCCACGTCGAGCGGAGCCTTGAGGGCCTGCTCGCGCGATTCGGCGGTGCACAGGTCGAGCAGTTTGGCCGCGATCTGCGCGGTGGAGTAGGTGTGAATGCCGTGGCGCTCGACGACGGCGACCAGCGGGTCGTTGCCGCCCATAAGGCCGGTGCCACGCACCCAGCCAATCTTCGGGTGAGCGAAGGTGACGCGGCTCGACCACACCTTTTCGGCGCGGGCGCGGTTGACGATGGCGTCGAAGGCGCTCTTGACTTCGCCGTAGGCACCGTCGCCGCCGAACACGCCGCGGTTCGGGGAACCGGGCAGCACCACATGCAGCTTGTGCTGCACGTTGGTGTCGGCACCGATGTGGCTGAAGCCGGCGATGGCGCGTTCCACACCCCACAGCATCAGTCGGGCCTGCGACTCGAACAGGTCGCCGGAGTCGGCAAGCGTGCCGTGAACCGGCGGTGCGGCGAACGGGAAGAACAGGGTCGGCTCCCACGCGGGCTTCAAGATCGTGGTGGTGGCACCAGAGGTCTTCTTCTGCTCGTGGCCCACCCAGTCGACCAGCGCGTCAACGTCGCGATAGCTGGAGAGGTTGGCCGGAACCAGCCACAGCTTGGCGTTGCCGGTGGCGTGCTCGCGGTACGCCTGCTTCGCCCAAGCCTTGATGGACGGCTTGAAGCTGTGTGAGGTGGCCACCACAGTGGCGCCGCCTGCAAGCAGGCCTTCGACCACCTGAGCGGCGATGGAGTTCGGGCTCACACCGGTGACAATGGCGATGTCGTTCGCGTAGCGGGAGGCGTTCTTGTCGGAAGTAACGGATTCGAGGGCTTCGGAAGCGGCCTTCTGGAAGGCGGCCTTGAGCTCATCGTTGTTCGACTTGTCGGCGAACCACTGGGCTTCGGCGGCGATGGTCTTGCCAAGGCCGATGAAGCTGCCGTTCAGAGCGGCGGGGTCGTTGTCGTAGTAGGCGCGGGCGAGGTCTTCGCGGGCGGAGGCCCAACGGTCATCGAAGAGGATGGCCTTGTTGGCATCAAAGCGTGGAGCGACCTGCTTGGGCCAGTCGGAGCCGAGCTCGGCTTCGACCGCGGCCACCACGGCGGCATTCTCGTCCTCGGATTCCTCCGGAGCCGGAGCGGCCACGCCGAGCTCGTTCAGCACGAAGCGGGCGGTGGCGGCAAGCACGCCGTTGGAACCGGTGACCTTCTCGGCGAAGGCGTCGAGTGCGGCGGAATCGACCACGGCACCGCCAGCGGCACCACCGGCGGACGGCAGAGCCACGGCAACGCCCTTAAGCTGGGCGACCACTTCAACAGCGGCGTCGATCAGCTTGTCGGCTTCCGGCTTGTTCTGCACGGCAACGGTCGGCAACTTGGCCAGGTCACCGCCACGGGAGCTGGAGCCCTCGCGGGTATCGAGCAGCAGTGCGGCAAGCACGCTGGCCACCCAGCCTTCGCCGAGCTGCCACACGTTGGCCACACGGTCGCGGATGTACTGCTGCTTGACGCCGGCGGCACCGAACAGCGAGCGCAGACGATCGCGCAGCGCCTCGGAGAGCACGGCACCGAACGGCTTGTAGTTCGGGGCGGCCTTGTTGACGATTTGGGCGAGCTTGTCGAGCGTCGCCTCGGCGGCACCGTCCACGCTGGCCACGCCCAGCTCGGAGCTGATGTCCATGAGCAGCTGGTTACGGCGAGAGGAAACGCCGTTGGTCAAGGTATCGGTGGTGTCGTTGCTGCCGATCTGGTCAAGACGAACCTTGGCGGCGTATGCCATGAGGACGCCGATGCCATCGGAGGCTTTGAAGGGCAGGTCGGCGACGGCGGCACCGGACGGGGCGCCGGCGGGAGCGGCAGAAACCGGAGCGGCCGGTGCGGGAGCAGCGGCAGCAGCCGGCGCTGCGTCAGCGGCTGCGCTCGAGCCAAGCTTGGCGACGGCGGAACCGCCGGCGGGAGCGGTTTCGACCGGAGCCGCGGTCTCTTCCGGCTCGTCGTCGGGAACCAGCGAATCGGTGTCGGTCATGTAGACGCGGCCCTCATCGCGGCCGACGTTGTAGACCACCGTGTCGTTGCCGGCGAACTCGGGCAGACGCAGGGTCTTGGTACCGAGGTTGGCGAGCGTCGGGGCGTTGCCGAGGCCGACTTCGACGTACTCTTCGATGCCGAGGCCGCCCTGTTCACGCTTGCCGAACAGCAGTGCCTGGGTTTCGATCCAACGCACCGGGGAGGCGAATTGCCAGGAGAGCAACTCAGTGAGCAGCAGTCGGCCGAGCTTCTGGTCATCGGCGGCGTAGGAATCCCACACGGCCGGGTCGTCCAGTGCGGCCTTGATACGCTCGGAAGGCACGACTTCGAGGATCTTGGCGGCGAATTCCTTTGTCATCTCGAACGGCGAAGCCACGAGGTTCGGAATGTAGCGGTCCACCAGACGGCCACGGTAGTCGATGTAAGCGGGCAACAGCGCGTCGAGCTTGTCGCGGAATTCCGGCACGCCCTTGCGCAGCAAGGTGGAGTGGAACGGCACATCAATGCCGGGCACCAGCATGAACGCGGGCTTGCCGCCGAATGCGGCCACGCGACGGGCGGAATCGGCCTTCAGCGCCTTGAGACCGGCGATTGTGCCAGCGATGGCGTACTGCTGGCCGGCGAGGTTGTAGTTCACGATCTCCAGGAACTCGCCAGAGGCCTTGGCCACGGATTCCACGTATTCCTTGACGTGAGCGTCGTCCACACCGAACTGGTTCGGGCGCAGGGCACCCATGCGGTAGTTGGAGCGGCCCTGGGCGTCACGCTCGATGAGGTGGTGCATGGTGGAACCACGGTGGAACACGAGCTCCAGTACGGTTTCCAGCGGAATCACGTCGGCGAATGCGGACAGCGCGTTGTACTCGCCGAGCGAGTGGCCGGCGAAGTAGGCGGGCCAGATGTCGGCGCCGGCTTCGCGTAGGCGCGCGGTCTGGGCAAAAGCAACCGTCGCGAGCGCCACCTGCGTGAACTGCGTCAGGTTGAGCAGGCCTTCGGGGTGACGGTAGGTCACGCCGTTGGCGGTGAGCTCCTTCGGGTTATCGCGCACAAGACCCAGGATCGAGAAGCCGAGCTTGGCGCGGGTGAGCTTGTCGGCGCGCTCCCACACGTCGCGGGCGGCGGCGGACTTGGCGCGCTCGTCCAGAACCATGCCCTGCTTCTGAATGCCCTGGCCGGGGTAGACGAAGGCGGCGCGAGGCGCGCGGACCAGTGCGGTGCCGCGGGAGACTAGCTGGCCGCCGATACGGCAGGTGACTTCGAGGGTCATGCCGCCGTGGCGCACCTTGCCGACGCGCTCCACGGAGATCTCGACGGTGTCGTCGAGCTGGACCATGCCGTACATGTTGTAGGTCCAGCCGGCGATCTCGTAGTGGGCGCCCTTCTCGTCCAGTGCCTGCACGGCGTGCTGGGCGGTGGCGGACAGCCACATGCCGTGCACAAGCGGGGCGGCCAGACCGGAGATGCGGGCGCCGCGCGTGGAGGTGTGGATCGGGTTGAAGTCGCCGGAAGTGCGGGCAAAGGCGGTCATGTCGTGCGGAGCGACGACCTTCACACGGCGCAGCAAGCGGCGCGGCGTCGGAGCGACTTCCGCGTGCTCGGCATCGCCGAATTCAGGAGCGTCAGCCGGCAGAGTGTCAGAGTAGACGCGGCCACGAATGGCGAAACGCTCGGTTTCGCGGGCGAGCAGCGTGCCATCGGCAGCGGTATGAGTCACGTGAATCGTGACCACACGGCCGGAGGCGGACTCGAAGTAATCCTCAGCCCAAGACTTCAAGGCAATGGTTTCGCCGGTGTGCTTGAGCAGGTCTTCCTCGTTCACCTCAAGTTCGATGAGGTGGTCAAGGTGGACGGCGTTGAGCAGGCCTTCGATAACCGGGTAGCCCTTGACGTACACGGAGCCGAGCGCCGTGTAGATCGCGGGCCAGGCCGGGCCGACCAGCGCATCAGGGGCAATGCGGCTGGGCTGCAGGGTGGAGGGCAGAGCGGCACCGGTGGCCGCCTCATGGTCAAAGCCGAGGTTGGCGGAGAGGGTGTAGGCGGCGGTGGCCGTGGCAAACGGACGCTCGGCGGAAACCTTGCCGTCGAGCTGCGGCATTTCGGTGAGCTTGTCGCCGGTGATGGCGGTGTTGCCAATGCCGGCGGTGGCGGCGAGCATTGCGTACACGTCCGGAATCAGACGCTCGCGATCCACGACCGGCACTCGGCCAAGCTCGGTTCCTTCCACGATGAGCGGAATGACGATGTCACGAACGGCGTGCTTGGAGGTGCCGCCGTCCGGGTCGTTGTCCCAGTAGGTGTCGAGGTGGATATCCAGATCGTACTTGCCGGCCGCGGCGTCGAACGCGCGGATTTCATAGTACTGATCGCCCAGAGCGGTGCCGTAGGCGGGGTTATCGGTGATGTGGCCGACCCAGGAGATGTTCGGGGACTTGCGGATGAAGTCCTCGGCGGAAACAGCCTCGCCGAGTGCGGCGAAGTCGTTGTTTTCGGCGGCATTCTGCTCGGCCTTCACGCGCTCGATGGCCGCGTTCTCGAAACGGCCGAGGATATCGGCGATCGGCTCGTCCACGGTGGTGATACCGGCCACGGAGATCGGGCCGGGGATGGCACGCACGGAATCGGCGGAGTAACGCTGGTCTTCGGACTGCCAGAGCTGGTCCTGTCCCCACCAACGCAGCAGATCGTTGTCGATGACCGGCACGAACGGCATGGGCTTGGGGTATTCGCGCACGAGCACCGGGAACCAGGCCACGTCGGCCGGGACCACCTTGAGTTCGGCGGTCTGCGGGTAGGCCAGAGCGAGCTTTTCCAGCGCGGGGGCCGGATCGGCGAGAATGCCGTCGCGGGTCAGCAGGCCGGCGGCAGCGGCCTCATCGGCAGAAACGCCGTCGGCGGCGAACAGCTTGGAGGTGAACTCGCCGGAGTCGGTGTCGTTCGCACGGGCTTCGATGCGCTGCAGCAGGTGCTGGAATCGGTCGGCGTAAGTCGGGTCGGCCCACGGGAAGGCGAGTTCGGCGAAGCGCTGCGCCCACTCGAGGTAGGTCATGGAGGCCAGGTCGCCGAAGTAGGGTTTGGCGGTCTTGTTCAGGGCTTCGATGATTTCCTTGCGGCGGGAGTCGAGCTCTTCGGGGTGCTTCATGACGCGCACGAGCAGACGGCCGCATTCGGCGGAGTCGTTCTCGAGCTCGTAAATGTCGGCGTGCAGGTGGCTCAGGCCGGAGGACATGCCACCGACGGACTTGCCGGACGGCACCCAGTGGGCGGCCTGCGGGGCGAACACGTCGTCGGACTTGGCGTCGGCCGGAATACCGGGCGTCTTGACGAGCAGCTGCTTGACTTCGGGGCTGGTGTGAGCCTCCTTGGCGGTCATCGCAGCGGTGCCGATAAGCACGCCGTCGACCGGCATGTCGGGCAGGCCGTAGGCGTGGGCCCACTGGCCGGAAATGTAGTCGGCCGCGCGTTCGGGGGTGCCGATGCCGCCGCCGGCGACCAGCACGAGGTTGTCGCAGGCGCGCACTTCGGCGTAGGTGGCGGCAAGCAGGTCATCCAGCGCTTCCCAGCTGTGGTGGCCGCCGGCCTCGCCGCCTTCGACCTGAATCATGATGGTGGTGGGGGCCACGGCCTTGGCGATGCGCACGACCTGACGAATCTGGTCGACGGTGCCGGGCTTGAAGCTCACGTACGGCAGACCATCGGCCTGCAGGTTCTTGATGAGTTCCACGGCCTCGTCCAGCTCGGGGATGCCGGCGGAAACGACCACGCCGTCAATCGGAGCGCCAGAAGCACGCTTCTTGGGCACGATGCGGGAGGAGCCGAACTGCAGGTTCCACAGGTAGCGGTCCATGAACATCGCGTTGAATTCAACCGTGCGGCCTTCCTCAAGCTCGTCTTCGAGGGCGGCGATGTGGCGGTCGAACACTTCGGCGGTCACCTGGCCGCCGCCGGCGAGCTCGGCCCAGTAGCCGGCGTTGGCGGCTGCGGCCACGATTTCCGGCTCCACGGTGGTGGGGGTCATGCCGGGCAGCAGCACCGGCGGCTTGCCGGTGAGCTTGGAGAACTTGGTGACCAGCTTGGCGCCGGCCGGGGTTTCGATGACGCGCGGCGCGAGTGCCTTCCAGTTCTGGGTGCGCTCGGGCTCGCTTTCCAAGGTGGAGAGAGCGGAGCGTTCGGACAGCGTGGTGGCTTCGACCACGCCGATGCCGGTGCCCTGCACCACGTTGCCGATCAGCTTGCCAAGCGTGTTGCCGGGACCAAGGTCCACAATCCACAGCTTGGCCGGGTCGGCGGCGTTGAACAGCGCCTTGACGCGGGCATTCCAGTCCACATGGTTGAGCAGCACTTCCTCAGCGAGTGCGCGGGTGCGATCCTGGTCAAAGCCGCAGGCGCCAGCCCAAGACACGGTCTGCTCAACAGCTTCGGCCATGAGCGGAGAATGGAAGGGCAGGGTGACTTCGAGGTATTCGAGAGTGGGGTTGAACACAGTGCCGCCGTGGAGCTTCTGTTCACGCAGCTTGGCCTGGTGCTTGTGCTCGCGCTCGGCTTCGAGGGCGAGTGCTGCCAGGTCTTCCGGGTAGCCGGAAAGCACGTGGTGGTTGTCGGAGTTGGTGACGGCGATGGAGATCGGGCCTCGGGCGTTGTTCACGCGCTTGACCAGAGCCTCAACCTGTTCGCGGGTGGCGCCCTTGACGGAGAGCATCGGGCTGGCCTCGCCGTACTTGGGGTTCAGGCCCAGTTCGCGCACGCGGCGAGTGCCGGCTGCACCGATCAGGGCGGCGACGGCCAGAATCTCGTCGAGGGTCTTGCCGGCGGCTTCGATGGAGCCGGCGGCCTCGATGGCACGGGTCATGTGCACGGCGAGCACGCCCTGGGAGTGGCCGAGCACGGCAACCGGCTTGGCGGCGGCCACACTGTAGCCAAGGTGTTCCAAGTCGAGCAGGGCGCCGAGCTGGGTCAGGGCCACGCCTTCCACGGATGCGGTGGCGTCGGCTGCAGCGCTGAGGCGGGCCGGGTTCGGGGTGAAGCCGAACAGGTCGACCGGACGACCGGTGGTGGCCAGCAGGTCAGCGGCGGCCGGGGCGAGCAGTCGGTTGGCTGCGGCGACGTGGCCACGCAGGGCCTCGTCAAGACTGGGATCGGTGGTCTGGTCTGCCAAGGCGACCGGCCACGGGGTGGACTGGCCGGCGAAAGCGAGCGCATGAGGCTCGGTGGTCAGGCGGTTGAGGAAGAAGGTGGACATTACTTTCCTTACTTGTGTTTTGGTTGACGTCTTCAAAAATCAAAGTGGCTGGTTGCCGTGGTGTTTGGTGGTGCGCTTGATGCGGCGCTTGGTAGCAAGCGTGGCCAGCGATTCGACGATCACTTCACGGGTTTGTTCGGGGTCGATCATGCCGTCGATCTGCCCGATTTCCAGCGAGAGGTTCGCGTTGACGGTGCTGGTCTCGTACTCCTTGATGTACTTGGCCCGCAGCGCATCGACGTCCTGTCCGGAGGCTTTGGCCTTGGCCAGGTCATGGCGGTGGATGATGTTCACCGCGCCGGCCGCACCGAGCACCGCGATCTGGGAGGAGGGCCACGCGAAGTTCAGGTCCGCGCCGATGGCTTTGGATCCCATCACGATGTACGCGCCGCCGAACGCCTTGCGCAGCACCACGGTCACCATCGGCACTTGCGCGTTGGCGTAGGCGTAGATCACCTTGGCGCCGCGGCGGATGATGCCGGCGTGCTCCTGGTCGGAGCCGGGCTTGTAGCCGGGCACGTCCACGAGGGTGACCACGGGCAGGTTGAAGGCGTCGCACAGTCGCACGAATCGGGCGACCTTCTCGGACGAGTCGACGTCCAGGATGCCGGCGAGCACGTTCGGCTGGTTCGCCACGATGCCGACCGGCTTGCCGTCGATGCAGGCGAAGCCGACGAGCGCGGAGGCGCCGAACAGTTCCTGCACCTGCACGAATTCGCCGTAGTCGACGATGCAGCGGATCACTTCGAGCATGTCGTAGGGCTGGCGTTCGTTGGCGGGCACGATGGTGGCGAGTCGCTTGGCGGTTTCGCGTTCGGCGCGGGTGGCGGCGTAGGCGTAGACCGGCGGCTTGCTTTCGCTGTTGGACGGCAGGTAGGCGAGCACGGTGCGCGCGTAGTCGATGGCGTCCGATTCGTCCTCGCCGAGGTAGTGGGCCACGCCGGACACCCGGTTATGCACTTCGCCGCCGCCGAGGTCGGCCATGGAGATGGTCTCGCCGGTCGAGGCCTTGACCACGTCCGGTCCGGTGACGAACATGTTCGAGTTCTCGCGGGTCATGATGATGAGGTCCGTCAGTGCCGGGCAATAGACGGCGCCACCGGCGCAGGGGCCGAGGATCAGGCTCAGCTGGGGCACGAAGCCGCTGGCCTCGCAGGTCTTGCGGAAGATGCGGCCGTACTGGGTCAGGGCGGCCACGCCTTCCTGGATGCGGGCGCCGCCCGAATCCACGATGGCCACGATCGGCACCTTGAGGTCGATGGCCATGTCCATCAGTCGGCAGATCTTCTCGCCTTCGGCGGTGCCGAGGGTACCGCCCTTGACGGAGAAGTCCTGGGCGTAGACGGCGACTTTGCGGCCGTAGACCTGGCCGAAACCGGTGATGACGGCCGCACCGGCGTTGCCGCCGGCGATGTTGCCGCCCTGGAAGCGGCCGATCTCCTCAAACGTGCCAGTGTCGAAGAGCAGGTCAAGGCGTTCGCGCGCGGTTTTCTTGCCTTTGGCGTGCTGTTTGTCGCGGGCGCGCTCTTCGGCGGCGCGAGCCAGTTCGGCGGCCTTGACCACGGCGGCGCGCAGCGGCTGGTGAGCCGGAGGCTGGGAGGCGCTGGTCGCCGAGGCAGCAGTCACGGCCTTGACGGCCGGCGAATCCATAATGTCAGTCATTGCCGCCCTCCTTCTTGGAGTCCTCGGCCTTGGCCACATCCAGCGTGACCAACGTGTCGCCGGCTTCCACACCATCGGCTGGACCGACGAAGATCTTCTTCACTTCGCCTGCGGCCGGCGCGTACACGTAGTTCTCCATCTTCATGGATTCGAGCACCACCAGCAGATCGCCCTTGGCCACCTGCTGACCTTCGGACACGTTGATGCGCGTGACCACGGCCTGCATCGGGGACGCGATGACGCCGGATTTGGCGCCATCGTTCGCCTTGGCGGCGCCGGAGGCCACATTGTGCAGGCCTGCGCCGCGCAACGGCTGAGTGGGTCGCTTGGCACCGCGGGCGCGGGCCGATCCGGTGATGTTCTCCACGATGTCGAGCGGCACGGTGAGCTTGACGCGACGGTTGTTCATCTCGATGACAAAGGTCTCGGACGTGGACTTGTCGGGCGCGGCAGGAGCTGCGGCACCAGCCAGCGATGCCGGCTGACCCGAGCTGGCGGAAGCCGGTGTGCGGTTCAGGTACGTGCGTTCCAGCCACTTGGTGGACACGGAGAACGGGTGACCGTTCTCGGCGGTGAAGTCGTCGTTGCGGAAGATCTCCTTGAACAGCGGAATCGGCGTGGGCACACCTTCGATCACCAGCTCGTCCAGCACACGGCGCACACGGGCCACGGCGTCAAGGCGGTTCTGGGCGGTGACGATGACCTTGCCCATCATCGAGTCGAACTTCGGGGAGATGGTGTCACCCTGCTCCACACCGGTGTCGATGCGCACACCGGGTCCGGCCGGCCACTGAATCTTCTCGAGGGTGCCGGAACCAGGGGTCAGGTTGGTGGCCGGGTCTTCGCTGGTGATACGCAGTTCGAAGCTGTGGCCGCGCGGCTCAGGGGCACGGGTGAGTTCACCGCCCGCTGCAATGTTGAGCTGTTCGCGCACCAGGTCAAGGCCGCTGACCTCTTCGGACACGGTGTGTTCCACCTGCAGACGCGGGTTGACTTCCAGGAAATACACCTTGCCATTCGGGGTCACCATGAATTCGCAGGTGCCCAAGCCCACATAGCCGACCGTGGTAAACAGGCGGCGGGAGTACTCCTCCAAAGTGCTGACGATTTCCTCGGGCAGGAAAGGCGCGGGGGCTTCTTCCACAAGCTTTTGGTTGCGGCGCTGCAGCGAGCAGTCACGGGTGGAGTACACGGTGAAGTTGCCGTGCGAGTCGCGCCCGGACTGGGTCTCGACGTGGCGTGCCTTGTCCACGAACTTCTCGATGAAGTATTCCTTCAGATCGCCGCCTTGCAGCGCGTCGTGGTTCATGTAGAAGCGGCGCAGCTCCTCGTCATCATGCACCACGGTGATGCCGTGGCCGCCACCGCCATCGGTGCGCTTCATCATGATCGGGTAGCCGTGGGTGTGTGCGAAGTCGAGCAGGGTACGCACATCGGTCACCGGTTCGGACAGACCTGGCACGGGCGGTACCTTGGCACGCAGGGCCACGCGGCGGGCGGTGATCTTATCGCCGAGATCCACGAGCGCGGTGTGGTGCGGGCCCACCCAGATGGCACCGGCATCCTCGACCTTTTGCGCAAAGCTCGGCACTTCAGACAGGAATCCATAGCCAGGGTGCACGGCGTCCGCACCGGTTTTGTGCAGGATGTCGATCAGCAGATCCTCGTTGAGGTAGGTGTCCTTGTAGGTGTCGCCGGAAAGCAGGTATGCTTCGTCGGCCATGTCCACATAGCGGCTGTTGCGATCCTGTTCGGAGTAGACAGCCACGGTGGAGATACCCATCTCCTTGGCCGTGCGCACTACGCGAAGCGCAATCTCGCCTCGGTTCGCAATCAGCAGTTTTTTGACAGTATGAGCCATAACGTCAAATTGTGCCCTTGATATGAGGTATGGGACAAGCTGAGTTCGCACAAAACATATCATCGGCTTTTGTAGGCCATGAACAAACGAGTGCGTAAGTTCCGGGAGCGTAACCGCATGCCCACGCACCCCTTAAGACTTGGAACATCAGGGTTTTTGGCGCTATTGACCAAGCACGCCGGAAGTTGACGCCATTCATGTATTCGTCAACTTACAACAAACCAGAATCGGAAAATTTGTGGGTTATCACGAAATCGCACGAAACCGAACACTCCTACGATGGCAACCGTAAGTACGGGGGAAGGCTCAACGTACAGGCGGATACAGCCAATGGATCGGCACTCGATTCAGGCATCAACCGCCTCGTTCCGCTGTCGATGGTACGCATGCCAAGTCGTCCGCAATATGGACGGCTAATGCGCATCAAGGCCACATAAAGCCACGGCACTCCCACTCCATCGCATACCGCCTGCCAGCAACGGCGATAGCACACAACATAGGGGTTATTCATCATGCAGACTTCACACACCACCTCATCCGCTGCGGCCACCGCATCACTCGGCCGCCGCATCGTCGCCGCTTCGTGGAAGCCGGCGCTGTTCGCCGTACTGATGTGGCTGTCCGCAGCCGCAGGCGCAATCCCGATTCCGGGCACACCGGTGCCGATCACCCTACAGACTTTCGTGGTGATGCTTGCTGGTCTGATGCTGCCGTGGCGTCAGGCGGGTTCCGCCGTCGCCGCTTACCTGGCAGCTGGTGCAGTCGGTCTCCCGGTGTTCGCGGGCGGCGCTTCCACCATGGCTCTGGTCGGCCCGAGCGCCGGCTTCCTCTTCGGATTCCTGCCTGGCGTGATTGTTATCGCGCTGCTACGCGGTAAGGCCAACACCTCGTCCGCTTCCGCCGCCGCTCTCACCGCAGGCCGCTACCTGCTGGCCGCTCTGGTTGGCGGCGTCGTGGTGGTGTACGCCTTTGGCTTCGTCATTCAGTCCGCGCTGACCGGCGTACCGATCGCCGCCGTGGCCTTGGCTTCCATGGGCTTCGTCGCCGGCGACGCCATCAAGGCAGTCGTCGCCTCCTTGGCCGCAGCCGGTCTGTCCAAGCTCGGTCGCTGACCTACAGCACTCCTACATCGGCGGTGCGGACCGTATGGTCCGTGCCGTCTTCTGTTCTTAAGATCAATGAGGCATCTTCATTAAGCCCGATTGCCTCACCAATCAGCGTGGTGCCATCGGTGAAGTGCGCCTCGACCTGACGGCCGCGCGCCCAACATACCGCCTTCATCTCTTCACGCAATGCCTCGGCCTGCCCGTGCGGATCCGCAATGAACGCTGCCAGGCGCTCTCGGAAGCCCTCAACCTCACGTTCGGCCACCGCGTCACGCATCTCGTTGAACGACGGCAACCCCGAAACGTGCAGCTGCAGCGAAGTCGACTGCGACGTCGGCAAACGGCTCGCGCCCAACGCCAAATTCAGGCCGACCCCGAAGACGACGACAACATCATCATCAGCTTCCCCGTCCGGCAACAACACCAGTTCAGAGAGCAGTCCGCCGAGCTTGAGCCCGTGGCAGAACACGTCGTTTGGCCATTTGAGCTCCAAAAAACAATCCTGCTTATTCGGAGCGGCGCCATATTCCTTAATCATGCCGTTCAGCGCATCGAGCGTGACCAGACCAGCGATCATCTGCAGCCAGCCGTTCACCGATTCGTCGGTGGCGATCGCGCGAGGAATGCGCACGGCATAGGACATCGTTGAGCAACGGCCAGGCTGACTGATCCAGGTATGACCATTACGCCCTCGTCCGGCGCTCTGCCAATCGGTGGCGACTACACCGACGGCAAGCGTGCCGCCCTTGCGCTCAGGCAGCGTCAACGACCCGTCACCTATCATGCGCGCAGCCAACGCGTTGGTCGAATCAGTCTCGCCCACGGCGACTACTTGATCTGCAACGGCTTTGGTTCTCGGTAGCTGCGGCGTTGCAGCTTGCAAAGCAATCATCATGGGAACTACGTTACCCCGATTTGCGCGACCAGATTCCCGATGTCTCGCGAAAAAGCGCACAAAACCGCCCATTTTCGGCCAATACCTCGGTGTGAACGCTCACACGTGAGCAAAGTCACACCATGCAGATGGCCCGCATACGATTGCAGTCATAGCGGCCTTGCCTGCGTTTGCAATCCACCGGTGAGACGGCGACCATCACACATCTGCATCCGTTGACCTGTGCGGCTACCATAGACTGTCATGACGTCACCAGCCTCTTCACTGCCTGCTGCCGCAGCCCACCCGCGCCTTGCCCGTGTGGGCGCTGCTGCACGGTGGACGCTGGCCGTACTGGCTTGCCTGTGGCTGGCACTATGCACAGCGGTGGGACCGTTGTACTGGGATTTTGAAAACGGCACCATCGCCAATTGGAATTGGACCAATACCGCATTCTTTGTGCTGTCGTTTGCCATCTACCTTGGGCTCATCGTGATTATGGTGCGCTTTGCGGCAGGACAGCGCGTGCTGCCACGGACGATCAACGGGAGACTCAGCCGGGCCGGGCAGCAGCACAGCAATCAGGCTCTCGAACCATCGCAGTCCCAGTCCGCCGTCGCCGACTCCAATGTCTCCAAGCGTCACGCCACCGCTGCGTCCCGCTTCGCCACCTTGGGCCGTTGGATCACCCGCGGCACGAATCGGTTCTGGAAGCTCGCACTCGTGTTCTTTATCGGTTGGCTGTGGGTGCCGACCACCCTGCTGGCCGCATTCGGCGCGGATATCCGCTCGCAAATCCGCGAATTCAGCTGGGCCTGGAACCAATGGACCGGCCTGCAACAGCCGTATATCGGCTTCTTCTCCTTCGTACCGATGGACATCTACCCCACCGCGCACTATATGTGGCCGCCTGACCCCACTTATCTGACCGACCAGCATAACGTAGTGCTCACCGTGTTCTACGGTGCGGTGGCCGCATTCTCGCGGTATCTGACCGGCTCGAACGATGCAGGCATCGTGGCGCTTGCCGCTGGACAGATGCTGCTCGCCGTATTCTGCTGCGCCGCAACCGCCAACCGATTCCTCAATCGACCGTGGATGGGCGTGGCTCAGTCAACCAAGGACAAGAACGGCTCCAGCACCAGCACCGGCAACGTATCCTCGACTACCAGCGCGCGCATCGCACAGGATGCCGCACCCCAGCTTGCCGGGGGGCGTGCCCGATTCCTGATTCTTGTGTTCTTCCTGTGCTGCCCGCTGGCCGTGTTCGCCACGATATCCATCACCAAATCGCCGCTATTCGCCTTCTCGTTCGTCTGGTGGTTCGGCATCTGGTATGAGCTCACCCAGACATGGAAGCCCGCGGGAAAGCGCAAAGGTCTGACTGCTACCGCACCCATCCGCTTACCACGTCATAGTTTTGTTGCGTTCGTTCTTTCCACTGCAGTGATGCTGATTTCCGCGAAGTACGCCTGGTACATCATCGCCCTACAAATCGTGTTGGCGCTCATCGCCGACCGCCGTCGTTGGACAACCTACGTCGTGGCTCTGCTTATCCCCACCATGCTGATTCATGGCGGCATCTCTCTTGCAATCTCCTCCGGGGCGATTATCGGCGGCGACCCCATCGAAAGCCGCGGCGTGCAGTTGCAAATGATCGCCCGTGTGGCCAGCCGCAATCCAGAAGGCATCTCGGAGGAAGCCAAGAAGAATCTCTCTGACGTGTTCAATCTGGACCAAATGGCCGACGCCTATTCCCAGCAAGATGCTGACCCGGTGAAATCCTCGGGTATTCAAGCCAAGAAAGTCAGCTACAAGTGGCGCACGGTGACGCCCGAGGACATGACCAATTTCAATAAGGCATGGTTCGAAATCGTCAAGGACAATCCGGTTATCGCACTGGATGCATTGCTGGCCAAGTGTTTCGGCTACTTCAATGTGACCGACCAGCCATACGTGTCGATGGACTACTACGTGACCAGCGACTACGTGCAGAAGAACTCCACATGGATTAAGAGCTACAACTATAGCTGGCGCGAGCAAATTACTGGATTCACCCGGAGCTGGGGCAAGATCCCGGTGATCGGCTGGATTACGCACGGCAATTTCTATGTGGTGATGACGCTGCTGATCGGTGCCGCCGAAGTGATTCGCCGCCGCTGGCTCACACTGATGACCCATATTCCACTACTGTTGCTTATGGGCGTGATGATTACCGCACCGGCCAACAACTTTGAACGGCACATGCTTCCGGTGGCGTTCGTGTTCGGTTTCGTGGTGCTCACCTATTGGCGTGAATCCTTGGCCGAACGTCGGATTGCTCGGCAGGCACAATCTTCAGCATCGACGACAATGGCCCTGCCGCAATAGTTGCGTAAAACGATTGACAATGTGATGCCGGCAGAATCGTTGTCCAGTGCCGGTACCGCCAACGCTAGACTGGTATATATGTCAGATTTTCTCGAACTACTTGCCGCCGACGCCGCCAATTCATCTGATTTCACAGACCGTTCCGGCATCTCTGCGACCGACCGTGCACGCACTGTGCTGTTCGAGTGCCTGTTCAATCATCTGGCCGACGACCGCGTGGCCTCGCTCTTCACCATCCTTGGCTTCGAGCATGATTTTACCTGCTACGCCATTGCCGGCTACCCCGCTCGCTCCGCCGCCCGCAGCCGTGTTGACATTGAAAAAATCGTGGCCGATTTTGGCGGAACATGTCTGACTGCCGAACGTCCGATAACCGGACTCACAGGCGCTGACAATGGTACGGGCCGTACCGCTGTTGTGGCCCTGATTCGTCCGGTCGGTGCGGCCACACCGGAAATCATCTGTAACACCATCGCCCCGGCTTTCGACGCCGACCGTCCTATCGCCTTGGGACCGCAACGTACCGGCGCCGAAGGCGCCATGCGATCCGTTCAGGCCACGCTGTACTGTCTGAAAGCCGCTCCGGCCTTGGCTGCCACCGCGCAGTCCCTCCCCCGCCCGCTGCGCACCGATGACGCGCTGCCAGAACGCGCGCTGATTGGCGACGAAGATGCTCGCGATGAGCTGATCCGTGTGGTGTACGGTAGCCTAACCGCTGCAGGACCGGATGACCCTACATTGCTGACCGTCTCGACGTTCCTGAAATACGGGGGATCACTGGAGACCTGTGCCAAGGAACTCAATGTGCACCCCAACACCATCCGGTACCGTCTCAAGCGTGCAGCGGAATCCACCGGCTGGGACGCCACCGACCCGCGTGAGGCGTACGTGCTTATTACGGCCATCGCTCTAGGGCGTATGACCACAGCGCAGTAAATCGTTTTTTCGTGCTCCCCACTGGCATGCGCTGAATCGTATCCCATACCAATTCAGCCTATGACGCGACAAGCCTCATCAGACAAGGCAGACGCAGGCCACTGCGGCTATTGCAGGGCGTTGTCTCGTACAGTAGGACTGAGCCGCCCCAGACGGCTGTTGCCGACATGCAGCGTGAAATCACTCAACCCAACAACCAACCTGCATATAGCAAAAGGCGGCTCCCACCACAGTGGGAACCGCCTTGATTAGCTACTCGGAGCTAAGCCCGATCAGGCCAAGGTGTTCGGGTCAACCGGGACGCCCGGGTTCATCGTGGAGGTGATGGTCGCCTTGGTCAGGTAACGGCCCTTCACGGTGGACGGCTTCAGACGCTTGACTTCGTCGGCCACGGCCTTGAAGTTCTCGTCGAGAGCGGACTCATCGAAGCTCATCTTGCCGATGAGGAAGCTCAGGTTGCCGTTCTTGTCGACACGGAACTCGATCTTGCCGCCCTTGATGTCCTTGACAGCCTTGGTGACATCCATGGTCACAGTGCCAGTCTTGGGGTTCGGCATCAGGCCACGGGGGCCGAGCACACGGCCCAGACGGCCGACCTTGCCCATCATGTCCGGAGTGGCAACCACGGCATCGAAGTCGAGGAAGCCACCCTGAACCTTGGCGATCAGGTCGTCATCACCGACGATGTCGGCGCCGGCCTCGGTGGCCTCGGTGGCCTTCGGGCCACGAGCGAACACGAGGACCTTGGCGGTCTTACCAGTGCCGTGAGGCAGGTTGACGGTACCACGCACGAGCTGGTCGGCCTTACGCGGGTCAACGCTCAGACGGAACACAGCCTCGACGGTCTGGTCGAAGTTGTAGGAGGGCATGCTCTTGAGCAGAGCAATGGCCTCGTTGGCGGTGTAGAGGTTGTTGCGATCGACGCGCTCAGCGGCTTCGCGGTACTTCTTGGAACGCTTTACCATCTGTCCTTCTCCTTATCAGTCCGTAACCGTGATGCCCATCGACCGAGCGGTGCCCTCGATGATCTTCATGCCGGCCTCGATATCGCGAGCAGACAGATCTTCCATCTTGGTCTCAGCGATTTCGCGAACCTGCGCCTTGGTGACAGAGCCGACCTTGTGGGTCAGCGGGTTCTCGGTACCCTTCTCAATGCCAGCAGCCTTCTTCAGCAGAGCTGCAGCCGGCGGGGTCTTGAGAACGAAGGTGAAGGAACGATCCTCGTAAACGGTGATCTCGACAGGGATGACCTGGCCCATCTTGTCCTGCGTCTGGGCATTGTACGCCTTGCAGAAGTCCATGATGTTCACGCCATGGGAACCCAGAGCCGGGCCCAGCGGCGGGGCCGGGTTGGCCTTGCCAGCCTGGATCTGGAGCTTGATCAGCGCCGAGACTTTCTTCTTGGGAGCCATAATATGGTTCTTCTTTCTATAACGCGGTTCAAATGGTCGCCGTCCGTGTCCATCTACTCAGCCCAATCGGTCTTGACTCATTAGGTATCCGATTGTGCTCAATATTTGGCCGCGGTCGGTCTCCTCCCGCAACTTATATTGCTGTGCTGTGCTAGCGGGTCTTCCCTCCAGACACAAGCTTTCCCATTATGTCGTCTCACCCGGACAACAACTGGCCATAAGTCCGCCCCGGTTCTCACCATCGGCAGCGTCATCCATAGTTGTTCTCATCATCGGACTGCGTCATTCACAATCGCCACCCACCTAACGGCATCAATGCACCGCCCCAGCGTCAGAAATTTAGGAAAAGAGCGGCTTCGTCCTAAAATCCTGTCACTGAGTCAAAGCCAATGACAGATATTTAGGAAACCAACCCCAATCTCCTAAAATCCTGTCACTAAGACTCACTTAGCGACAGAAATTTAGGACGACTGGGATAATCTCCTAAAATCCTGTCGCTAAGCATCCACCGCACCATATTCAGCCGATGATTTGCCCTGGCATATCCACAGGAAGCTGGAACCACATAGGTCGTTCTGGCTTGCATATCCCAGAGCACCCGGTTTAGTTTCAAACAATGAAGACGCACAAGGAATTAGCCGCATTATTGCAAACCGCACAACGAGAACAACGCTGCGCCATTGGCGATGGAGGCAAACTCTACACCGCCTTGAGACGGCGGACAAAGATCGGAGAAGTTGTCTCTCCTTATCCCAATCTGTTTGCAGCCACGTCATATTGGAAATCATTAAACGTTGAGCAACAGTCAATGCATCTCATCCGCGCATTAGCCAAAGTCCACCCGACATGGACGTTCGCGGGATTGAGCGCCGCCTGTGTCTACCAGTACGAACACTCATACTCTCTGCATAACGGAACGGTGGATATCGTCTCGCCAAAAGGTGCAAATTGCGGTGGGGCAAGCGGACTGAATCGCATATACATGGCAAGATGTTCACAATATCGATGTCAGGGCATACTCGTTACCTCACCGGCCCGAACACTGATCGACTGTGCTTCGCTTCCTTTCGATAAAGCTCTAGCTATCTACGATTCTGCACTGCGACTTCAACATGTAACTAAGCTCGACGTCGAAACCCTAATCGTTCAAACTGACTGCAACGAAACGAACGTAAAAAGGCTGCTACGTTACGCTAATCCCTTACGAGAGAACGGCGGCGAGTCATGGGCCTATGCACGTATCAGGCAGCTTGGCTTCGCCGAGCCTTTATTCCAGACTGAGTTTGATAATCCCGCCAATCCCGAAATGCCGTATCGTGTTGACTTTTGCTGGAAGCTCCACGACGGACGCATCATCGTGGTTGAATATGACGGCATTGCCAAATACAGGGACACCAGTAATCCAAACCGCGCTAATCTCATGGCAAAATTTGAGTATGAACGGCAGCGAGACGCCAATCTCAAAACGCAAGGAGTCACCAGCATCAAGCACCTGTTCTATGAAGACGTCTCCGATCTTAAACGACTGAATGCGCTACTCACCGCCATCGGCATACCCAAAATTCGGTAATAAACGACAAACTCATACGGTGACTACGGCACCGTCCATACATTTGTCTGGAACAACATCACACCGGCGATGCTCCACAATGCTGCGTCCTCGTAGTGACAGAAATTTAGGAAAAGAGCGGCTTCGTCCTAAAATTCTGTCACTGAGTCAAAGCCAATGACAGATATTTAGGAAACCAACCCCAATCTCCTAAAATCCTGTCACTAAGACTCACTTAGCGACAGAAATTTAGGACGACTGGGATAATCTCCTAAAATCCTGTCTCTAACGAACAAGGGATGCCCTAGGAACTACAAAGTTACCGGTTACGACTGCAATTACGGTTTGCGACTACGGTCACGATGCGACGAGATGCCCGATGACTAACAACAACAAAAAGCCCGACCGTGATGGTCGGGCTTTTGCTATTAAACCTATTAGTCGAGCTTCTGCACCTGGTGGAAGCCGAGCTCCACAGGCGTATCGCGACCGAAGATGGACACGAGCACGGTGAGCTTCTGGGTGGTGGGTTCCACGTCGGAAACGACAGCGGCCATAGTGGCGAAAGGACCATCGGTAACGGTGACCTGATCACCCACGGCATAGGAGACCTCGACCTTGCGCTTCTTGGCGGCAGCGGGCTTGTCGCCGGCGGCCTTGAGCGCTTCGGAGGCAATCATCGGGGCCATCATGGCCACGACTTCCTGACGGGAGAGCGGAGCCGGATCCTTGGACGGACCAACGAAGCCGGTCACGCCTTCGGTCTCACGCACGACACGGCGAGCGTTCTCGTCCGGCCACATACGAATCAGCACGTAGCCAGGAACACGCACGCGGGTGATGACCTTCTTGCCCTTTTCGGTGTGCTTCTCGACCTCTTCCATCGGCACCTCGACCTGGAAGATCTGATCTTCCATGCCGAAAGAAGCCACACGGGACTCGATGTTGGTCTTCACCCGCTTCTCGTAGCCGGAGTAGGTGTGCAGCACGTACCACTTACCGTCAAGGGTGCGCAACGACTTGGAGAACTCATCAACGGCCTTCTGGCCGGCATCGGTTTCCTCAGCCTGCTCGGACTCGTTGACTTCGGATTCTTCTTCCGCAGACTCAGTCGCGGTTTCAGGGGAAGCCACAGGAGCCTCGGCAACAGGTTCGGCAGACTCAACGGCCTCGGCCGGAGCATCAGCCACAGGAGCCTCATCGGCCGCCGCATCCACGTTCTCCAGAGCAGCGTCGAGATTCTCGAGATTCAGTTCATCACTCATGCGTTGTCATTCACCTTCAGGTTATGCGTAAATCAGCCGAAAATACCCAGCGTGGCCTTGCCCAGACCGAAGTCCATGCCGGTAACGAGAGCCATCAGCAGCAGCACGAAGATGAACACCGCCAGAGACCAGAAGAACAGTTCCTTGGCAGTGGGGGTTACGACCTTTCGAAGCTCATCGATGATCTGCTTGATAAACAGACCAATACGCATGAAGACATTCGGCTTGACTGCCTTTTCGTTTGTGCCCGTCTTAGCCATTCCGTACCTCGCATCAGCTGCTTGATTATTGAAGAAACTTGGCAGGGAAGGCGGGACTCGAACCCACAACCTACGGTTTTGGAGACCGTTGCGCTACCAATTGCGCCACTTCCCTAGGTGAAGTTCACCTTGGCTGGCGTTCCGTAGAGAACGCTTCGCCATGGCGGAAACCGCCAAGTCGTTATAGTAACGGCTGGGGTGGATTAAGGCAAATCGCGTGTCGGATAAACTGCAAAATCGCCTCCAAAGACGACCAAGGGGAGCCGGGCTCAACGCGCCCAAAACTCCCCTCAGGATGCGCTCCCCTCTTCGGAGGGGAAAGGAACGGTTTACTTCGCCCAGTCCTTGAAACGCTTCATGCCCTCGGCCAGATCGTCGTCGGCGAGAGCATAAGAGAAGCGCAGGTAACCGGGAGCGCCGAAGGCTTCACCGGGAACAGCGGCCACGTGAGCTTCGTCCAACAGAGCGGCGGCAAAATCGGCAGAAGTGGCGCACACTGTGCCGTTGGAACCCAGCGGCTTGCCCAGCAACGCGGTGATATCCGCAAATGCATAGAACGCACCGGTCGGAGTCGGGCAATACACACCCTCGATGTCGTTCAGAGCCGCAACAATCGCACTGCGACGCACATCAAAAGCCTTACGCATCTCGTATACCTCATCCAGAGGGCCGGATACGGCGGCCAATGCGGCACGCTGAGAGATATTGGCCACATTCGAAGTCATATGACCCTGCAGCTTGGTGGCAGCCTTGGCCACCTCAGCCGGGGCGACCATCCAGCCGACACGCCAGCCAGGCATCGCGTAGGTCTTGGCCACACCGTTAAGCACCAGTAGCTGGTCGCGGCATTCCGGCACGGCAGCACCGATGTATGTGGTGCGCGCATCGTCATAGTTCAGGTGCTCATAAATCTCATCGGAGATAATCCAGATGTGGTGCTCAACAGCCCAACGTCCGATGGCTTCCACGGTTTCCGGCTTCCATACGGCACCGGTTGGGTTGTTCGGCGAGTTGACGATGATGGCCTTGGTCCGCTCGGTACGGGCAGCCTCAAGCGCCTCCAGCGACGGCTCAAAGTTCACGTCGGCACCGGCAAACACCTCCACCGGCACGCCATCCGCCAGCTTCACGGCCTCAGGGTAGCTGGTCCAGTACGGAGTGGGGATGATGACCTCGTCACCATCGTTGAGCAAAATCTGGAAAGCCTCATACACGGCCTGCTTACCGCCGTTGGTCACTACTACCTGATCGGCGCTTACCTCATAGCCGGAATCGCGCAGCACCTTGGCCGCGATGGCCTCGCGCAGCTCGGGCAAACCCGGAGTGGGCGTGTACTTGTAGTTCTTCGGATCAAGGCACGCATCGGCAGCGGCCTTGACCACGTTCGCAGGAGTCGGGAAGTTCGGCTCACCGGCACCAAAACCGATGACGTCAAGACCGGCGGCCTTCATTGCCTTGGCCTTGGAATCCACGGCGAGCGTAGCGCTCGGTGCCACAGTGTTGATACGGTCGGAAAGAATCTGCCATTGCGCCATAGTCATGGCTCTTACGATAACCCCAACACACGATGTTTGGAAGTGTGTTGTAGGTCTCAACAAAACTGGACATCCGCATAGGGTCTGTGGTGCAATGGAGCTGCGCGCAGCGGGTTGGGAAAGCGTGCCGGAGGAGAGATTATGGCAAAGCATCACGAAAGCCATGGCAGTCGTGGGACTCGCCGCAGCACGGTCGAGCCACGTGTGGCGTACAGCCGCCATGCCGAAACGCATAGCGCTCATGGCAGCCAGTTGCACTACGGGCAACACGCCAGCCACCGTTCCGCTGCCGCAATCGCAGCACAGCACACGCGGCGTATCGCCGTATTGGTGGTAGCAGCCGTGGTGGCAGTGGCCTTGGTAATCACCGTCGGTGTCATTGCGCATGGGTGGTTCGCCCGGCAGTCTGCGCCATCCATGCAACAGCAGCTTCCGACCACCGCGCATAAATCACTTACCCGTAAAACCGTGCCGCAGTTGGATCCCGGCAACATCGTCATCGGTGTCAACGGCAGCGAAACCACCTATGTGCTCAAGGGTGAGCAGTATGTGGAAGGCGGCGCACATGCCATCGAGCCGGAAGACGGCGTACTGACCGGCAACATTGTCACTACCGGCACCGTAGACACGAACACTCCCGGCGATTACACGGTGCAATACACGGTTCATGATTCAACCGGCCATGAGGCATCCGCCACGCGCACGGTCAAAGTAGTGGACACGATGGATAAGCAGACCGGCGGTATTCCCGTGCTGATGTACCACTATGTCTACGATCCGGCGAATCCGCCTGCAGACGTTGACGCGAACTGGATTCCGACCACGTCACTCGAGCCGCAGCTGCAATACCTGACGCAGAACAATTTCTATTACCCGTCCTGGCCCGAGGTCCGCGCATTCATCGATGGCAAACACAGCCTGCCCAAGAACAGCATCGTGATGACTTTCGATGATGGCGAGCCGCACTTCTTCCAGTACGGCACCCCGCTGCTGGCCAAGTACAAGGTGCCGGCCACGTCGTTCATCATAGGGGCCGATGGCGAGGCACTGAACAAGATGAAGACCTACGCCACGCCATATCTTGAGTATGAATCGCATTCGTTCGACATGCACCGCGCCGGCGGCACGGTCGGCCACGGCGGACGCATCAGCGCAATGAGCCATCAGGAGATTGTGGATGATCTCAAGCAGTCGGAGCAGGTAACCGGCTCCTTGCAGGCATTTGCCTATCCGTTCGGCGATACCACGCCAGACGCAATTGAGGCGGTCAGGGAGACCGGCACATTGGCCGCGTTTACCACTCAGTATGGCTGGGCCGATGTTGGTGCCGATCCCATGAACTTGCCACGCGTGCGCATTCAGGGCACTGGCTCGCTGGATACGTTTATCGCGGTGATTCAGTGAATACAGCGAGTGGATGAGGGCAGGCTCTGACCTCTCACAGTTCTCTCACTACGCCTATCAGCTCCCTCATCAGAGGGGAGCTTCAACGCAATGACTTACACCAGTACAAGATTGTCGCGGTGCACAAGCGGATGCGCGTACTGATCGCCCAGGAATCGCTTGAGCTGAGCCGTATTGCGACCGAGCGTCTGCGGAATCTCCTCGGAGTCGAAGCCGGCCAGACCACGGGCCAGATGCGTGCCGGATTCGTCATCGATCCATACAGGATCGCCGGCGGAAAAATCGCCATGCACATCGAGAGCGCCGGCGGCCAGCAACGATGCCCGACCACCACGAATGGCCTTGGCTGCACCCGCATCAACCACAATCGTGCCGCGCGGTTCAGCCGCAAAACCAATCCATAGGCGGCGCGAAGATCCACGGGCCTTGACCGGGGCAAACACCGTGCCCACCGGATCGCCCATCATTGCGGGGCCTGCATTCGAAGCGCACGTCAGCACGGTAGGAATACCGGAAACGGCCGCCACACGAGCAGCCTCAAGTTTCGTGACCATGCCACCGGTGCCGACTTTGGACCCCGAGCCGGACACCTGGATATCGCCCAGCGCGTCGATTACGTTGGGCACATATTCCACGCGGCGCGATCCGGGCTGAGCAGGCGGTGCGGTGTACAGCGCATCCACGTCGGTGAGCAATACCAACGCTTCGGCACGCACCAGATTGGCCACCAAAGCAGACAACCGGTCGTTATCGCCGAAACGAATCTCGTTGGAGGCCAGCGAGTCGTTCTCATTGATAATCGGCACCACGCCCAGATCGAGCAGCCGATCCAGCGTACGTTCCACGTTGCGGTACTGGGTGGCTCGAATCGTGTCTTCCGCGGTGATCAGAATCTGTCCCACCCGAATACCGAACCGGCCGAATGCGGCCTCATATCGAGCCATCAACAGACCTTGCCCCACGGCGGCGGTGGCCTGCTGAGTAGCCACATCAGCCGGACGTTCGTCAAAGCCCAACGGGCCAAAGCCCGCTGCGATAGCACCGGAAGAGACCAGCACCACACGGCCGCCCATCAGCCGCACTTGTGCCAATGCGGCGGCAAGAGCGTCGAGCTTGCCAGGGTCGAGGTGCCCGCTCGGCTGGGTCAGGGAGCTAGATCCGACCTTGACGACGATAGTGCCGGCAGCGGCGATCATGCGCCGTACCTCGGCCTGACTTGGTGTGCTCATTTGCTTTCCAATTCCGCCTCCGACGGTGGAGCTGTCAATCTGCAGCCGACCAGGACTACCCCCCGTCTCGCTGTGCTCGGCAGCTCCCGCCGGCGGGAGCAACTTCATTATTCTTCCGATGCGCTATCGTCGGCGGATTCGCCGTGACCAAACAGGCTGGTCTCATCGTGGCGATCATCATCGACGGTCGGGTCGGCCCAGTGGCCGGCCTTACGTTCAGCCATCATCGCATCGCGCACAGCCGCACGGGCATCCATCATCTCGTGGTACTGGGCACGACGTTCGGCATTGGAGTGGCGGTGAGCGCGCGGATCCTGCTCTTCAAGACGCAAATCCTTGCCGCGTGCACCAAGGTTGGAGCCGTCGAGCATTTCGGCACCGGCGGAGATGGTCGGATCCCAGTCGAATTCCACCATGCGATCGCCTCGTCCGATGCGGATCTCATCGCCCGGACGAGCGCCCTTGCGGCGCAGTTCGTCTTCCACGCCGAGCTTGGCCAGTCGATCGGCCAGGTAGCCCACGGCCTCGTCGTTGTCGAAGTTGGTCTGCATGACCCAACGCTCCGGCTTGGCACCACGAACCTCGTAGAACACCTCGCCGTTGCCGAGCTCACGGCGTTCCACGGTGAAGTCGAGTGCGTTGCCGCCCTCGTCAGCGCGGCGAGGACGACGACCGGTCCTTTCAAGAGGCTTGATGACCACGCGGGCTTCTTCTTCGGCCTCCTCGCGGCTGGCCACTTCCTCGCGCATCTCATGCACCAGCTCAGACAGGGCGAAGTTCAGTTCCTTCAATCCCTCATGGGACGCGGTGGAAATCTCGAACACCTTCAGTCCGAGCTTCTCGAACTCCGGACGCACGAATTCGGCAAGTTCCTTGGCCTCGGGCACATCGATCTTGTTCAGGATGACGATACGCGGACGCTCGGGAATCGAAATCGCACCCAGCGGCAACTCCAGCTTGTCGGCGTAGAGCGCAAGCTCGTTTTCCAGCGCCTGATAGTCGGACATCGGGTCGCGATCAGGCTCCAGCGTGGCGCAATCAATCACATGGGCGATGATCTCCGTGCGCTCGATATGGCGCAGAAATTCCAGACCCAGCCCCTTGCCTTCTGACGCACCCGGAATCAGGCCGGGCACGTCGGCGATGGTGTACCGGGAATCGCCGGCGATAACAACGCCGAGGTTCGGCACCAGCGTGGTGAACGGGTAGTCGGCGATCTTCGGCTTGGCGGCACTCATCGCCGCAATCAGGGACGATTTGCCGGCGGATGGGAAGCCCACCAACGCCACATCGGCGATGGACTTGAGCTCCAGAATCACATCGCGCTCTTCACCCAGTTCGCCAAGCAGGGCGAATCCAGGAGCACGACGGGTCTTGTTGGCCAGTGCGATGTTGCCCAAACCACCGGCACCACCTTGCGCAACGACAACGCGGTCGCCCTCATGGCGCAAATCGGCAAGCTGCTCGCCAGGATGTTTGGTCTTGCCCTGCTCGCCGCGCGCTTCAAACACCACAGTGCCGCACGGCACGGGGAGGATCAGATCCTCGCCTTTGGAGCCATCCTTGTTGTCACCCAGACCCATCGTGCCGTTACCGGCAGTGCGATGTGGCATGAACCGATAGTCAAGCAGGCTGGTGGCGTTGCGGTCGGCCACGAATACCACGGATCCGCCGTCGCCACCATTGCCGCCGTTCGGCCCGGCCAACGGCTTGTACTTCTCGCGACGAATACCGGCCGAACCGTTGCCGCCGTCGCCGCCACGGACATGGACGGTTACTCGATCCACAAAATCACTCATATTGATTACCTTACAAAAAAGCCGCGTCCTTACGGGCGCGGCTTGAAAAGCTTAACGCTATATCGCTCAGGCAGCGATGACGTCGACGACCTTGCGGTCACGGCGCACACCGAACTTCACAGAGCCATCGGCGAGGGCGAACAGCGTGTGATCCTTGCCCATGCCGACGTTCTGGCCCGCGTGGAAGTTGGTGCCACGCTGGCGGACGATGATGTTGCCGGCCACGACGGCTTCGCCGCCGAACTTCTTCACGCCGAGGTACTGAGGCGACGAATCGCGACCGTTACGAGAGCTGGACGCACCCTTCTTATGTGCCATGATTCATGGTCCTTTCTATAACTCAGGCAATCGCCGTGATCTTGACGATAGTCAGCGGCTGACGGTGACCCTTGCGACGAGCAACGCCAGTCTTGTTCTTGTACTTCTGGATGTTGATCTTCGGGCCCTTGGCCTCGTCGTTCACAACCTCAGCCTTGACGGACACCTTGGCCAGATCGGCGGCAGCAAGGGTCACCTTGGCGCCATCGACCAGGAGAGCAACCGGAAACTCCACGGTATCGCCCTTCTTGGCGTCGAGACGGTTCACGAGGATGGTGTCGCCAACCTCGACCTTTTCCTGATGGCCACCGGCCTTCACAATCGCGTACATATTCGTTCCTTTTATGTTTTGGAAAGCTACCTTGCCCAACACGCACCGAGCCTGCGGTCAGACACCGAGTTTCGAATTTACACCTACACGCGGACTAAAGCAAATGGTTTTTATCTGCGTGTCAAGCACGACACACCCCGGCTTTTCGCAACCGAGGGTATGCCCGCATGAAACATTTGTCTAATGCTACTCCTCCTCGGTGTTGTTGGCGGCCACGGCAGCAGCTGCAATCTGGGCCAGTTTGGCCTTGACATCAGCGCTGGAGCCGGCCGGTTCCGGAGCTGGGGCAGTGCCTCGACCATGCTTGTTGGTCTTGACGAACGGATCACCGCCGCGCAATGCGTACGGGTCATCGTAGTCGGCGGAAACGGTCGGCTGATCGTGCAGGATAAAGCCACGACCCTTGCAAGTCGGGCATTCCTCGGAGAACGCCTCGACCAAGCCCTGACCGATGCGCTTACGGGTCATCTGCACCAGACCAAGCGAGGTGACCTCGGCCACCTGATGCTTGGTCCGGTCACGCGCCAGGCATTCGACTAGACGGCGCAGCACCAAGTCACGGTTAGCGGGCATGACCATATCCACATAGTCAATCATCACCATGCCGCCGATGTCGCGCAGTCGCAGCTGACGTGCAATTTCCTCAGAGGCCTCCAAATTGCAACGCGTCACCGTCTCCTCAAGGGACTTGCCCTTGCCGATGAAGCGGCCGGTGTTCACATCAATGGTGGTCATGGCTTCAGTGCGGTCGATGACGATCGACCCACCAGACGGCAGGTAGACCTGACGCTCCATGCCCTTTCTGAGCTGGGAGTCGATCTGCCACTTGTCGAACACGTCCTTGCCCTCATGCTCGGCCGGGTCCCACTTCTCCAGCTTATCCTTCAAGTCGGGGGCCATGGTGTCGAGATACTCCTCGATACGGCCGTAGACCTTGTCACCTTCGACGATGAGCTTGCCGAAGTCATCGTTGAAGATGTCGCGCACCACACGGATAGCCACATCGGGCTCGCCCTGCAGGAGCTTCGGGCGCTTGCCATGCCAGAATTCCTCACGCTTGGCGTTGATGCGCTCCCACTGGCGAACCAAAGACTCAAGATCCTTGACGATGGCTTCCTCGGAGGCGCCCTCGGCTGCGGTACGGATGATGACACCCATATCCTTCGGGGCGATCTTGGAGACGATGCCCTTGAGCCGGCTACGTTCGCGTTCGGAGAGCTTGCGGCTCACGCCGGTCATGCCGCCGGACGGCACGAGCACCAGGAAGCGGCCGGCGAGCGTGACCTGAGAAGTCAGGCGGGCGCCCTTGTGTCCGATCGGATCCTTGGTGACCTGCACGAGCACCGGGTCGCCGGACTTGAACGCCAACTCGATGCGGCGCGGCTGGCCTTCGAGACGCGCGGCGTCCCAGTTGACCTCACCGGCGTAGAGCACGCCGTTACGGGCCTGGCCGATGTCCACGAAAGCGGCTTCCATGCTGGGCAGCACGTTCTGTACACGGCCGAGGTAGATGTTGCCCACGGTCTGCACTTCCTGGATGTCGGAGACGTAATGCTCGACCAGGATGTTGTCTTCCACCACGGAAATCTGGGTGTGATGTTCCTTCTCGCGCACCACCATGAGGCGATCGACGTTCTCACGGCGTGCGAGGAAATCCTGCTCCATGAGCTGGCTCTGGCGGCTACGCTCACGACGATTGTCACGGCGTCGCTGTTTCTTGGCCTCAAGACGGGTGGAGCCTTCCACATCGGTGATCTCATCGATGTACTGCTGCTTGCGGGAGCGGCGAGTCAGCTGCTGATCGTCCTGCTCATCACCGCTCTCGGCATTCTTGCCTCCGCGGCGGCGACGGCGACGGCGGGTAACGGTCTGCTCCTCGTCATCATCACGGTCGCGCTCATCGCGATCATCGCGACGGCGACGGGAATCGTCACCATTGTTCTCGGAGGACTCGCTGTCGTTGTTGGAAGCACCGGACTCGTTGCGGGAGCCACGGCGACGGCGACGGCGGGAACGGGTGCGGGTGGAGTCGGACTCTTCGTCGTTCTCCTCTTCAGCAATCGGCGAGTACGTAATGTCATCCAGCTCGAGGTCTTCCTCAATCTGCTCGACTTCGGCGGCAGCACGGCGCTCCTGGGCGTTCAGGCGGCGGGAACGGCGAGAACGGCGGGAATCGGACTGGTCATCAGCGTCGAAATCATCCTGAGCCTCATTCCGGCGACGATTATTGCGGCTGTCATCGCGGTCATCGTGATCATCGCGGTCATCATGATCGCCGTGATCGCTGCGGTTCGACCGGCGGGAACGAGACGGGCGTTCCTCGTAATCGGCCTCATCCTCACGGGCGCGGGAGCGACGAGAAGAGCGGGAACGCTGCGCGCCATCATCTTCCTCATCATCACGATCGTCATGTCGCATGTCCGGGAGCACCGGCTCTTGGAACAGCAGGGAAGTCATCGGCTTGCCACGACGGGCGGATTCATGCCCTGCAGGCAGCGCATCAATCACATCCAGCACGCGCTCATCGGGGTTTTCTTCGCGCGCGTCTTCCGAAGAACGGCGGCTGCGAGTACGACGGGCCGAGCGGGGCTCGTCATCGCGGTCATCGCGGTCATTCGTAGTGGAACGACGGCGACGCACCGGACGATCGCCATCCTCATCGGAGTCGTCGACCGCAGTACGGCGGCGAGATGAACGCGGCGCATCATCATCTTCGAGATCGTCAATCACAGAGCGACGACGGCGAATCGGACGCTCATCGTCTTCCTCGAGATCATCGGACACCGCGCGACGACGGCGCACCGGGCGCGGCTCATCATCGTCATCAGCCACAGCACGACGCCGAGTCGGACGGTCCTCATAATCGGCATTATCGGCAGAGCGGCGGCTACGGGTGCGGCGCGCCGGGTGCTTTTCATCATCGGAGGCGTTATTGTCGGTAGTTTCGGCGGAAGCGGACGCATCGGCATCAGGCAAAGCGGGTGCCTCAAACAGCGGGGCGGCGTGTTCCTGGACTTGCAGCTCAAGGGATGCGCCGGCAGCACCGGTGCCACGCACTACACGACGGCCACCGCGACGGCGGCGAGTCGGCTGCGATGCTTCGGCGTTCGGCTCGGAAGCTCCCGAAGCCTGTGATTCGGTATTGGATACGGTTGAGTTATCGGTTTCGTCACCGACGAAACCTTCACGGTTCTCAGTGGGCACAATGCTCCTCGCGGCACGCTGCATCGCGACGCCATCCAGGCCTGTACGCTCGTCTCACACCATGCTCTCACCATGGCCGCGCAAACCCTTTGCGCCGCGTAAAGGCAACTTCGTCTCAAGTCTGTCCTGCGAACGGCGGACACCGGCGCTTACGTTGTCTCGTTCTCGAGAGCCGTAAGGGGATCAACGCCATTACACACGCTGATGGTTATGCAGAACCACCGTCTTTCAGTATGCCACACTTTTTGCACGGGCGCGCCCAGAGCTCTGGCACACCACGACCTATCTGGCTCCCCTTACACACGGATGAGCCCTATCTTGGCTCCCCTCTATGAGGGGAGCTGGCTGCGAAGCAGACTGAGGGGAGCCTGGATTCAAGCCGAGCACTCCCCTCAGTCACCTACGGTGACGGCTCCCCTCAAAGAGGCTGAGCCGAAAAATCTCACACCAGCCAGTCTTCGAGGATTGCGGCCATAGCAGTCAAATCAGATTCGGGCACTTGCTCGTCGTGCTTATGCGCCAGTAACGGGTCTCCGGCACCGAGGTTGACGGCCGGAATCCCGAGCTGAGAGAAACGTGCCACATCGGTCCAGCCAAGCTTGGCCAGCGGATCGCGACCAGTGCGCTCCTTGACCAGACGAACCAGTTCCTGCGCAAGCGGCGCGCTCAAGCCGGGGCGTGCAGAAGGACTCTCATCCTTCATCTCGATGCCATAGCCCTCAAACACGCCACCGGTGGACACATGTTCGCCGTTACCAAGTTCAGCACCTGCATCCGCACCCATCATCAGCGCCTTGGCCTCAGCCAGGTTCTTGTCCGGAGCGAAACGGTAGTTGACATGCACACGGCATTCGTCGGGAATCACATTCGTGCCCTTGCCGCCGGAAATCAATGTGGCGTTGAGACCCTCACGGTAGTCGAGCCCATCCACATTCACAGTCGCGGTTTCATAAGCATTGAGTCGGTTCAGAATATCAGCGGCCTTGTGGATGGCGTTCTCTCCCATCCAGGCGCGGGCAGAGTGCGCGGCGACTCCGTGCGTGACCACATCGAAACGGATCGTGCCGTTGCAGCCGCCTTCGATGCCACTATTGGTGGGCTCACCGATAATGGCAAAATCACCGGCAATCCAGTCGGGGTGCGTTTCGACCACCTTACGCAGACCGTTCTTTTCGGCGGCGACTTCCTCGTGGTCGTAGAACACATAGGTGAGGTCGACTTTCGGAGTGGTTCCCGATGTGAGGCCATCAAGTGTAGCGGCGAGATACAGCATCACCGCATCGGAGGCCTTCATATCCGTGGCACCACGGCCCCACAGCACACGGTCTGTGGGATGGGATTGGGAGATTTCCTCGCGAATGAGCGGATCACCAGGTTCAAGCCACTTCGGAGGGAAGTTGTCGATTACCGGCACAGTGTCGAGATGACCGGCCAGAATCACGCGATTCGACTTGCCAAAATCGGTGCTGGCCACCACCGTGTCGCCGTGACGGCGGACGGTCAGATGCTTCTGTTCATTGAGGAAAGCCTCAACCTCATCGGCGAGCGGGCCTTCGTGATCGGAGACAGAGAAGTTCTCCATAATCTGAATGAGCAAGCTGTTCAGCTGCTCAGCAGTGGAATCGTTGCGGTTCAATTCAAGCGTCATGAGTACAGAGTACCGCGTGACAAAGCGCACAGTTCACCCACTACATGAGATTTTGTCGCCGAATACATATTTATGTGTCACACTAGGGTGGCGAAAGGGAGGAACATGCCAGGTCTCATCAGCGCCATGCAAGGCTTCTGCGTTATCGGCATCGTGATTGCGGTGGGATATGTCGCCGCTCGAATGCGCATCGGAGGCCCGTCCGCTCAGATGGTGCTGAACCGCTTCTCTTTCTTTGTGTCCAGCCCGTGCCTGATGTTTGCGATTCTGTCCAAGGAACCGATTTTCGACATCTTCCATCCATCAATCATCGTGGCGTTCTTCTCTGCGGTGCTAGTGGGCGTGGCGTTCCTGGTGCTCAATCAGATGTTCTTCCACCTGAACGCCCCGGATGCCACCATCGGCGCATTGAACTCGCTGTATCTGAACTCCAACAACATCGGTTTGCCGATTGCCACCTATATTCTGGGCAACCCGGCGCTAGTGGCACCGATTCTGGTTATGCAGCAGGCCATCTTCACGCCGGTGGGCCTGACTGTGCTTGATGTGACCACCAAGGGCAAGGTCTCCGTCAAGGAGATCGCCAAGCAACCGCTGCATCAGCCGCTGCTTATCGGCTCGCTGCTGGGCATCGTGGTCTCTGCCATCTCCGCAAAGATCGGCTGGTTCCCGGTGCCGAAGTTCATCTTCGACCCGATTGACATGATCGGAGACTCTGCGGTGCCGATGATTCTGATGGCGTTCGGCATGTCCTTGCACGGCACCAAGCCGTTGCAGCAGAAGGGCGATCGTCCGGCCGTCTTCACCGTAGCGGTGCTCAAGAACGTGATCATGCCGATCATCGCGTTCCTGCTCGCCTACTTCGTGATGGGCTTCCGCGGTTCCGAGCTGTATGCCTGCGTGGTGCTCGCCGCCCTGCCCACCGGCCAGAACGTCTACAACTACGCGGCTCGTTACAACGTGGGCCTCACTTTCGCGCGCGATGGCATTCTCATGAGTACCATGACCAGCCCGGTGTTTATCGCGATCATCGCGGCGCTGCTGAGCTGAGCCGGCAACTGTAATCACAGTAAAAAAACTTCCGCGAAATCCACCGTAGGATTCCGCGGAAGCCTGAGATATACGCTACTTGAGAATCGCCTTAATCGCCTCATACTGCTGAGCAGTGAGTTGCACCGCTGGCTCACGGATCAGGGTGGAAATGTTCAGTCCCTTGGCCTTGACCGCACCCTTGATGGCGGAGATGAACAGATCGGTCTGATCGTACAGCGCCATCAGGTGGCTGATGCGTTCGGCGGCCTCAATTGCGGTGCCATAGTCGCCGGCCTCATATGCACGGTGCAGCGTAACGAAGGTCTCCGGCTCCACATTGGTCATGCCGCAGATTACGCCATCGCCGCCGGAGACGCGGTTGACGAGATAGTACTCGTCGAAACCGGAGAACACCGCAAACCGTGGATTCACGGCCTTGACCGCGCGAATCACCTTGCGGGTGTGGCTGATTGTGTCGACCGTGTCCTTGATGCCGACGATGTTCGGGTGCGCGGCGGCAAGCTCGGCCACGAGCTCCGGGGTCAAGTCGCTGCCGGTGCGCGGTGGGAAATTATAGAGGATCACCGGAAGATTCGTCGCTTCAGCGACCGCGCCGAAGTACGCCTTCGCGCCTCCCGCAGTAGGGCCGAAGTAATACGGCGAAACGACCACGAGCGCATCCACTCCACTTGCTTCGACTGCCCGCGCGAAGTCGATCACATTGTTCAAGTTGGTATCGCCCACGCCCGCGAACACCTTGATGCGCCCGGCGACATGCTTGGCCACGAAGTCGACCGCCTGCTTCTTGACGTCCAGAGGGAAGGCATAGAACTCGCCGATGCTGCCAAACACTAGCACGCCGTTGATACCGGCCTCGATCAGATGATCGAGATGCTGCCCCCAACGTTCATAGTCGATGTCACCGTCGTCCTTGGTGATGGTGATGGATGGGCAGATGATGCCCGAGAATTCGGCGCTGCTTGTCATGATTGTTCCTTTCGTTACGGAATAGGGGTGCCGCACAAGCGGCACCGGGTTTGCGGCCTCTCCCCCAGTCGTCCTGCGGACGATAGCCCCCTCATCAGAGGGGGCTTGGGTTTAGTCGATGTTGTAAGCGCGGCGGGCGTTGTTTTCGAAGAAGTCCTCGTCCTCGCCGAACGTGTCCAGCATGAGTTGGAAGTGCGTGGCAAAGGTCGAGTTGAGTTCCACGACCGGCCAGTTGGAGCTGTACAGCACCTTCTTCGGGCCGAATGTGTCCCGCACGTATTTCACGATGTCCGGGTCCACCGGGTTGTCGCCGGAAACCTTGATATACGAATTCGGCAGTTCGGCCAACACTGCGAGCGCGGCGCACGATTCCTCATCAAGCCCGGGCACGTTGCCGAGATGATCGATGATGACCGTCACTTCAGGAACCTGCGAGAACGCCTTGGCCATGTCGCCCAACTCCGGGCCCCGGTTGCACAGCTCAAAAGGCATTCCCTTGACGGCCATCACACGTAGGCCGGCGATGAATTCGGGTTCGAGGGCTCGGCCCCGTGGCTCGGAATCCACATGCAGCGGCTCCCTGATGCCATCGGCGTTGATCGGAACACGCATCCATGGGCTTACCCGCCCCTGCAGCATGCGCTTCAGGATCAGAGGGCTGGCATTCTCGTACAACAACCGGTCCTCGAGCTCGTGATCGGCCGCGTCGACCTCCACATATACGCCGCCGAGGAAGTTCACGCCAAACTTGGCGTACTGTGCGGCTAGGTCTTCAATCGTGTACTTGTGTTGCAGCGAGGGCAATCCTGCCAGCCATGGCAAATCCTGCGCATCCGGATCCCAGATATGGAAGTGGGAATCGATTACGTTGAGTGTCATGTCAGGCCTCCTTCAGACCGATCTTGGAACCCCAGAATGCGTACCATGCCACGAACAGGAAGCCCGGGACCATCACCAGGATGGCGATCTCGATGCCTGCCGCATCCTGAATCACACCGAGCAGCAGCGGAATCAACGCGGCGCCCACAATGCTCATCACCAAAGCCGAGGAACCGGTCTTCGCCGCGGAACCCTTGATACCTTTCAGCGTCAGGGAGAATATGGTCGGGTATCCGATGGAAATGAACAGATACGCCACCATGAACGCGATGACGGAGACCTTGCCCAGGCCAAGGAATACCACGAACATCAGCACGGCTGAAATGGTCATGTATACGCCAAGAATCTTCGCGGGATCGAATTTGGCCATCAATGGGGTGGTGACGAAGCGTCCGATGGTGAACAGCAGGGAAAGCACGGAAAGCATCATCGCTGCGGTGCCGGCTGTGATGCCCGCGCCCCAGTGCTTGAGCGCGTAGGCGGAGAAGACCGCCATGCCGGCCACTTGCAGGCCGATGAAAATGAACTCGGCAAGCACGCCCAATGCGAAGTGCGGGCGCTTGAGCAGGCCGAAGAAGGAGCTGTTCTCGGAGGAGGCGCCGCCCGCGGCCTCCTCTTCGTCTCCCGGAGGCGTGGGCAGCTTGAACAGCGCGAACACGGCGAGCACCACGACCAGCACAACGCCGATCACAATGTATATCGTGCGGGTATCATTCAGGAACTGCGTCTTAGCGGCGTCGAAGCCGGACTCGCCTGATGCGACGGTGGTGCCGAGAATCTGGCCAAGAATCAGCGGGCCAACGATGTTGCCGACGCCGTTGAAACTCTGCGCCATGTTGATACGGAACGATTCGCCCTTTTCATCACCCAGCTTGGTGATATACGGATTGCAGTTGGTCTCCAGCGATGCCGCGCCGAGCGCGATAACGAACATGGCGAACAGGAACAGGCCGTAGCTGGCCATGCTGGTGGCAGGGATCACCATGAACGCGCCCAGAGCGAACAGGAGCAGACCGGAGATGACGCCGCCCTTATAACCGAAACGCTTGGCGATCAAGCCGGCCGGAATGGCCATGACGAAGTATGCGCCGTAATAGGCCACCTGCAGTAATGACGCTTCGGCGCTGCTGAGTTCTATGTAGTTTGCGAACGGCGAGTTCAACGCGTTCACGAGGTTCATGGTCAAACCCCAGATAAAGAACAGTGAGGTCACCAGCACAATGGCGATGGTCGCCTTGGAACCGGTTGTGTTTTTGGATGTCATCATTGACTCCTTAGTGATACGAGTTTCCCCGATATTGCCTAGCGAGAAGTGGACCACCCTGGGCCATGTTGGTAAACGGATGACCCAGGGCGCGGGTGATACGGGCGGCATACGCGGATACGGCGTACGGATGGAGCAATGATCAAAGCTCCGGAATTGCCGCGCGAATATTCGGGAAAGGGCTGCTTGTCAGCTCAGCGCACGGTCAAGGTGGACATAGCCGCCATCGACGTACACCCACTGACCGGTGGTGTGGCTGGAGCGGTCGGAGAGCAGGAATGCCGCTTCATTACCGATCTCTTCGGTGGTGGTCATACGATGTTCCAGCGGAATCTTGTCGGTGATCACCGACAGGCGCGCCTGCTGGGCCGCTTCATCGCCAAAGGTCTTGATCCAATCGGCATAGAGCGGGGTCCAGCACTCGGAGACGACTATGGCGTTGACACGCACGCTATCGTGCACCAATGCGGCGGCCCATTCACGGGTCAGGCCCAGGATCGCGCCCTTGGCGGCCGCATAGGCGCTGGTCTTGCCTTGGCCGGTAAGCGCGGTCTTGGACGAGATGTTCACGATGGATCCGCGGCTTTCCTTGAGATACGGCACGGCCGCGTGGACCAGCTCGTAATAGTGAGTCAGGTTGCCGTGAAGCGATTCCTCGAACTCACGCCAAGTAGTGGTCTCGAGATCCTTGTTGTCGTTCTTTCCGGCGTTATTCACAATGCCATCGATATGGCCGTACTTCTTGTATGTTGCTTCGACGACGCCGGCGATCTTGTCGGTGTCGTTGAGGTCAAGCAAGTGCACATCATAGGTGGTGGTGTACTGCTCGATATCCTTCTTGAACTCGTCGAGAGCGCTGTCGGGTCGATTAATCACCACCGGGATGGCCCCCTCCTGGGCCAGTTGCAGCGTGATGCCTTTGCCGATGCCTTTGAAACCGCCGGTGATGATGATGACTTTGCCTTCGAGATGCAGATCCATGGGAACTCCTTCGTCCATCCTTATTCTGCGTTTCATGGGTGTTCCATGTCACGCCCGGCCGGGGCTTCGGCGCCCCAGCCGGAGTGGTTGTGTGTTGTTGTGTTGAGTTGTGTTGTTCAGTTATGAATTTCCAATTGCGGTCAGCAGCGATACAGGTACTTCTCGGCCGTCTCCAGCGTCATTTCGGTACCGTTGCCCGGAGCGGTCGGAGCGACGTAGTTGCCGTCCTTGATCTCAGTCGGATGAACGAAATGTTCGTGCTGATTATCGACATATTCAATCATTCGGCCATCCATCGTGCCGGATACCGCCACATAATCGAACATCGCGAAGTGACACACGGCCTCGCACAGACCCACGCCGCCGGCGTGCGGGCAGACGGGCTTGTTGAACTTCTTTGCCAGCAGGTATTCGAGCACGATCTCCTGCGGACCGGCCACTCGGGTGGCGTCAATCTGCATGATGCCGAAGGCGTTGGCCTGCAGGTACTGCTTGTACAGAATGCGGCTCTGCATCTGTTCGCCGGTGGCGACCTTGATGGGATTGATGGCGCGCGCAATCGTGGCGTGGCCAATCACGTCATCCGGGCTGGTCGGCTCCTCGACCCACGCCAGATCGAAGTCGTGGAACTTGTTGATCCAGTCGATGGCGGTGGGAACATCCCACACCTGGTTGGCGTCCACGGCGAGGTGCACATCGGGGCCGATGGCCTCACGGGCCTTGGACAAGCGGCGCAGATCGTCATTGATATTCTGGCCGACCTTAAGCTTAATCTGCTTGAAGCCCTTGACCTGGGTCTCCTCCTTGGCGAGGGCCACCATCTTCTCATCCGAGTAGCCGAGCCAACCGGGAGCGGTTGAATAGCCGGGGTAACCGACCTCCAGCAGATGCTTGATACGCTCGGCCTTGCCCTTCTGACCCTCTTTGAGAATCGCAACGGCTTCCTCAGGGCGCAGGGCGTCGGTCATGTAGCGGAAATCGAGCGTGGAGACCAGCTCCTCCGGCTCCATCTCGCCCAGCAGCAGCCACAACGGCTTGCCCGCACGCTTGGCCTTGATATCCCACAACGCGGAGAGCACCGCGCCGATGGCCATATGCTCCACGCCCTTTTCAGGGCCAAGCCAACGCAGCTGGGAATCATGCACGAACAGGTCCCATGCAATGCGCATGTTGTCGAGCAGTTCCTCGGTGTTGCGCCCAATCAGCACCTGCGACATCGATTCGATGGCCTTGCAAACCACGTCGTTGCCACGGCCGATGGTGAACACGAATCCCACACCCGTGATGCCGTCGTCGGCGCTGGTGGAAATCTCCACGTACGCAGAGGAATAATCCGGATCGGGGTTCATTGCATCCGAGCCGGAAAGCGTCGTTGAAGTGGGGAATCGGAAGTCATACGTCTTGACTTTGGTGATGGTACTCATGTGTTCGGGCTCCTTCGCCTGGTGTGAACCAACGGCTATATCGTACGTCCGAATAAAGAAATTTGCAAGCCTATTTGCGAAAATTTTTATTCAAGGCCGGACAAAGGGCAAGAAAACACGGAATTGTTACGGCACAATGCGCCATAATGGTGGGAACATCGACGAAATCGTCTCAGTAATTAAACGGCGAATATCCAAGAGGGAAGCACCGATGGCTAACGATACATCCACCCACAAGCTCAAGGTCGGCGAGCTCGCAAAAATCGCCGGCGTATCCGCATCCACTGTTTCCAAAGTCATCAATGGCAGGCCAGGCATTTCCGACGAGACGCGGAGACAAGTCGAGCAAATCCTCAAAGATCACGGTTACTCAAGGCCTCTGGTCAACACCAAACTCTCCCCCACCATAGAGCTCGTCGTCGAATACATTGAGCACAACGGCACGATGGAACTCATCAAATACGCCTCATACTGGGCGCAGCAGGCGGGCCTCGCCATCACGGTCACCCAGACCAACCATGGCGATGCCACGGAAGACTGTTTCCGCGGCATCATCGATAGAAATCCCCAAGGTGTGATTATGCAGCAGATGGGCGGTCTGACCACTCAAGCGAAGTCTTTGTTGAAATCGCGCAGTATTCCCGTGGTCATCATCGACCCAATCGATACCGTCGATTCGGATGTGATGAGCGTGTCCATCGATAACTGGACCGCAGGATACCAGGCCGGCAAACACCTGCTGTCGCTCGGCCATCGACGCATCGCCGTTATCCGGGGGCCGGCGAACCTACAGACCAGCATCGCGCGCTATAGCGGATTCACCGCCGCTCTGCAACAGGCCGGGGTGGATCTGCCGGAGTCCTATATCGAACAGGGCGACTACTTCCCCGCCGAAACAAGCTATGAAGCAGCCTGCCGGCTGCTGGAACTCACCGACCGACCCACCGCGATTTTTTGCTGCAACGACTTATCTGCAGTAAGCACGTATCGTGCCGCACGAGAGCATAAGATCGCGTTGCCAAAGCAATTGTCCGTCATGGGGTTCGACGACATTTTCCCCGCCGGCCAACTCATGCCCTCCCTGACCAGCGTGCATCAGCCGTTCAGCGAAATAGCCCAACGCGCCGTGCAGATGATCATCGACAGCCGCAAGGGCAATCAGGGTGATATGCACGTCATCCTCCCCACCAGTGTCGTCACCCGGGAAAGTACCGTACCGCCTCAGTCATCGGCCCGATAATCGGCCAGATTCAAGCTGGCGGCCACCCGATTGGACGCGAACGCACCCACCGAAACCAGCGCATAGCACAGCACAAGCCCGCCGAAGAAGCTGGCCAGCGTGGCCGGTTCGGTCATCGAAGCGGCGAACAGAGGGGCCATAAGCAGCATGGAACAGCCACCGGCCACGATCACCACGATGTTGAGCGGGGTGAGTACCTCGATGAATCGCGCACGGTTCAAGGTCTTGACATCAGTGCCCTCCAACACCAGCATGCGATATTCGCCGGCCTGATCGTACACGCTGCCGGCCTGCATCACACCGGAGCTGACCGCGGCGAGCACAGCGGCGAACACGAGCGTCAGGATGCCGCCGGTGCCGATGTCGCGAATGAACACGGTGGACGGGTCGTTGGCGTCACCGACCACGGCGGCCGATCCGAAGAATCCGCAGATCGAGGTGATGCCGGCGATGAACACGGCCAGTGCAATGCCGGACACATTGCGCCACGCGCGCTTCGGATTGTCGAGAATACGGCGCATGGCAATCATCGTGGCCGCGTCCTTGGGCCGTTTGGCCTTGGCTTTGGCGCGGGCGGTGACCACCCAGGAGCCCACGAGGTTCACCAGCGCGAAGCACAGCAGCATGAAACCGATGATCACGCCGTACATCACTACTTCACCGGCCTGAGCCAGCACCATCGGATTCTTGAACAGAAGAACGGCAATCACCATGATGACGGCGAACACCACCACACGCCAGCCGGACGGCAGCGTAGTCGCAACGCGTGAAGTGACGCCGAGTGGCGTGATGGCCACGCGCCGAAGCGTGACCAGCGAAGAGATCAGCGCCAACACGGTCACGCCAACAAGCGTAATGATCAAGGCAATCGGCCCCACCCACAGTTGCTCGAACGTAAACGTCTGATTCTGGAAATGCAGCAACATGATTAGGGGGATCAACACGCAGTACCCCGCGATGCCAATCAGCGCCCCCACCAAGGCCTGCCCAGCCGCATCAAGCGCCGTAAGGCGAATAACTTGCCCCGTGGTCGCGCCTGCCAAGCGCAGGGATGCGAGCCGAGCGTCACGACGGGACGCAGCCAATCGCGCGGCGGAACCGGCAAGCGCCACGAACGGCACAATCAGCAGCAGGCAGGCAAAGAACGCCAGCACGACGTATGCCGTGGCGTATTGATCCAGGCTGTGGGGATTGGCGATACGCTGCTTCCAGATTTCCGCTGTTCCGGGTTTGCAAGCGTCGAGATTGATTGCGCATCCAATGGTGTGGTCGGCGGAGGCGCGCCACATGAACCCATGCACGCCGCCCAAAACGGTGAGAAAGATAGTGGTGGCTGCGGCAAAAGCAATGATGGCCAACACCGAAGTATGACCCGCACTGCCACGCGAGCCGGGGCGATGGAACAATCGCCACAATGCGAAAGCGCTCATCGTACGCCTCCCAGCTGGCCGTCCTGCATGGTCACGGTGCGCGAGCAGAACGAAGCGACGTTGGGGTCGTGGGTGACGACGACCACGGCGGAACCGTTGTCCCGCGCGGCGGCCATGAGAATGCCCATGACCTCGCGGCCGGTGGCTTGGTCGAGCGCGCCGGTCGGCTCGTCGGCGAAGACCACGGCAGGTTTGACGGCGAGCGCACGGGCGATGGCGATGCGCTGCATCTGTCCGCCGCTCATCTCCCCCGGCCGGTGCGTGGCGAGCGCGCGCAATCCCATGCGTTCCAGCCACAGGATCGCCGTGTCGGTGGCGGTGCGGTAGGGCATGCCGTCAAGCATCATCGGCAGGGCGATGTTTTCGACCGCCGGCAGTTCGGGCAGCAGCTGGCCGGATTGGAAGACGAAGCCGAAGGCGTTGCGGCGCAGTTTGGTGCGGCCGGCATCGCTCATGGCATCCAGATTCGAGCCACGGAAGGTCACTGTGCCAGCGGTCGGCTTGATGATGCCGGCGAGCGCGTGCAGCAGCGTGGACTTGCCGGAGCCAGACGGGCCCATGACAGCAACCGTCTCACCCTCACCCAATGCGAAGCTCACGTGGTTCAGGGCAAGTGTGTGCATGGTTGGCATGGCGAAACCGGGCTGACCATTGGCAGCGGGAACCGCAGCACCTGTTCCGGCCGGAATCACACTGGTAACGCCATGACCGGCCTGCGCACGGGCCATACTGGCGGTGTAGTCCATGACCAAGTCATGTGCCTCGATCACCGGAGGCCACTGCTGCCGTGCGTCCTGTTGTTGCACTGCTTCCGGTGCGGTCTGAGTCTGCTGAAATTGCTGTGTTGCTGTATTCATACTCCCGAGAGTACGGATCGAGCAGAAGCCTGACCATCAGGCTGCGGTATGAACCTTTTCAACTGCCCCACCCACCTCTCATCCGCAAGGATTAGAGATTCGCAGTCGATGCGACAATACTTTTATCAATGGCAATGTGGATAACTTCGGAAGCTGGAGCCACATAGGTCGATTCGGCTGGACATGCGAATCACGCGAACGGTATGTTCATGGAATCAGCGTGCTGCACGCTCGCAAATCGGACATACCAAGCAAAGGAGCTCACGTGGCCATCGCAATCGATATCCCAAACATATCAATTTCGTCCGTACAAAAGCCGTACAATAGGGGTATGACTACTGAGAACAACAAGAACAGTCGTTTTGAGATGAGGCTCACTCAAGAACAACGATCCAGAATCGATCAAGCGGCCGAGTCCAAAGGCCTGACTGCGTCGCAATGGGCATTGTCGAATCTGCTCGCCGCCGCAGACAGGGATATCCATGAAGCTCACATCATTCGACTGAACAATCAAGCGTGGAATGATTTCACCGCCGCATTGGACGAACCCATGGGACCACGTCTGACTGAATTGTTGGAAAGCGATCCGATATGGACGTGATCAACTTCACCAAGCCCCGACGCCTGACTGCAAACGACAACATCTCCGGTTTCGATTGCGGTCTGCCACTGGTCAATGATTGGCTGGCAAGACATGCCGCCACGGCGGGTAGACAAGGCACTGCCGTGGTCTATGCCACCTTCACCAAGGACATCAATGGCACTGATATGCTGGCTGGATTCTACACACTGAGCGCATACAGTATTGAACACTCGGGGGCTTCCGGCTGGCTGAAACGCAATAGCCCGAACCCCATCCCCGCAATCTTGCTAGGCATGATGGGCGTGGACATCAGATTTCAAACTATGCATGTCGGCAGTCAACTACTCCGAGATGCGGTACTTCGTTCCATGAACGCCGCCGCCATCATTGGAGCGCGAGCGCTACTTGTAGAACCTGCCACCGACCAAGCAGTTGCATTTTACGAACGATATGACTTTCGGCACATCCCCAAATCATCCAGAATGTTCACCCCACTCAATATCCGCAATCACCGATGATGTGCGATCGGTAACCACTATTCAGCGCCGGTCATTATCAGAATCGCATTCAGGCACCGCACTCATCCTTGCGCGGCGGCCAGCTCATCCAGACGTGCGGCGAAACGGGGCCAGTCGGTTTTCATGGCGGTGAGGAGCTTGCGGTTGGGCACGTCGGCAATCGGCACCCAGCAGACTTCCATACTTTCGTCGTCGTTGGCCTTGGGCTCAACGGTGTAGCCGGACTTTTCGAAGGCGAACACGGTGGTGTATGCCCACGGACCATGATCTTCGCGGTAGGAACCAACCACCTCAATATCCTCGGGCGTGATATTCGCCTCCTCATAGCTCTCGCGCAGCGCGCCCTCAATGGGTGACTCGCCATCCGCCGTGGCACCGCCAGGAATGCCCCATGTGCCACCCTCGGCGCTCCATGCGGCGCGATGCTGCATAACCACATGAGTCACCTTGCCGCTCGCAGCATCGCGGCGAGCCAGCAAAATGCCGGACGCGCCGTTGGTGCCCCAATGCTTGCGACCGCATGCGCAATCCACCCAGCCGTCGCCAGGCTGGTGCACGTTCTCCACCGGCGGCAGAATGCCGGCGTGCTGGTTGCCCGAAGCCTTGCTCTCCGGCGCCAGCTCACCACGGTCTACGTTCCACAGGTCAGTCCATTTGACGCCTAATTCACCAGCCAAATGCCGAGCCAGCGGCAAGCTGAGGCCGATGATACCGTGCGGATCGCCCTCGATGCTGTCAATGAACGCACCACCGAAGCCCTCGAGCGTGAACGAACCGGCGACTTCCAGCGGCTCGCCAGTGGCGATGTACCGCTCGATGTCATCGTCGGTGAACTCACCGAAATGCACTTTGGCGTGACTTGCACCGCGCACAGTACGTCCGGTTGCAAAATCGATGAGGCAGTGGCCGGTCCACAGTTCGCCGGTCGCGCCGCTCATACGCTTCAGTCGTTCGCGGGCCACGGCTTCGCTGTGCGGCTTGCCGTAGCATTCGCCGTCCAGGAGGAACATCGAATCACAACCAAGAATCAGCGGTCCGACCGTTGCCTCGGTGAGTCCCGGCTGATTCGCTATGGCAGTAGCGATAGGTTCGGTGACGGTCGGCATATCCACGCCAGAAAAATCACGTGTGGTGGCGATTTCCGCTTTGGAATAGTCAATGGGCTTACCGGCAGCGGCCTTGCGCAGGTCCTCAACAGCAGCTTCGTGCTCCGAATCCCTGATTTCCTCGGCTTTGAGCGGGTAAGCAATAACACGGTCGCCGGTCGCGGCGGCAGCCGTATCAGCCACATCACGATACGCACGATGTACGGCCTCGGCTTTGGCGGCGGCCAGAATCATCACACGCTGCTTGATACTCAAATCATCGACAGTCACGCCTTCCTCACGAGCAGCCACCTCGAGCACGGCTGGTTCATCCACATGCGATACGCGAATCGTGGGGCAGATGCCCCCCGAATACAACACATCGCGGCGTGGCTTGGACTTGGATGCAAGGATTAGCGGGATGGACATGTGGCTCAGACCTTCAGTAGTAAAGCGGCTCCCCTCCCTGAGGGGAGCTGTCGAACGAAGTGAGACCGAGAGTGGTCTCTGCCGCTAGGACTGACCACCCTCAGACCGCCTGCGGCGGCCGGCTCCCGCCAGCGGGGAGCCTTCTCCTCGACTTAGTGGCGCTCGATTTCGACGCCAGCGGTGTTGATGGGCAGGTGAAGTACACGCCAGCGACCGGAAGCGAGCTGCTCCGACGCCAGCTGATCAATAGCCTCGCGGGCGCCGCCGTAGTGCAGCACAAGCACGCAGGGACCGGCACCGGAGACGGCAGCGGCATAGCCCTTGGCTCGGAACATGGCGATGAGATCGGTGGACGGCGGCATCAAGGCACCACGATACGGCTGGTGCAGCTTGTCCTGCGTGGCGGCGAACAACAGTGCGTTGGCCTGGGCCGCGGCTGCGGCAAACGCCTCCGCAGGAACCGGCTCATGAATGTTAGTCACGGCTTCAGAGGCACAGCCACAAGCACCGTGAGTGGCATTATCACGGCAGGCGCAAGCTGCGGAGTCTGCAGCGACAGCGGCCACGCCAGACTTGCCCTGCTGCGCGGCCTGTGCAAGTACCACGGGATTCATCGCGGCGGGCAGCAGGCCCACGCGGGACACGTTGTAGACGGCATCCTTGTACGGCAGTTCCTTGGGCAGCGCCTGACGGGCCTTTTCGGTGGACAGCTCGTAATCAGGTACGAACACGGCAGCGGTGATGGCCGGATCGACCGGATAGTTGACGGCATGGAATCCGCCGTGCAGCGGCTCGCCGCCAGGAATGGCCACTGAACCAACGCCTTCCGCGGTCTCGAAGTCCCACGAGACAGTCAGACCGCCGAACACCGCCGGTGCCACGTTGTCCGGATGCCCCTCGATTTGGGCAGCCATGTCGAAGATGGCAGGGCGATTAAGGTCGCCCACCTGCGCAAAGGCCGCAGCCGCGGCGATACCGGCCACGATGGCCTCAGCGGAAGAGCCCATGCCGCGAGCCTGCGGAATACTGTTGGTCGCCTCCAGCGTGAAACCGAGACGGCCCAGACCAAAAGTGGCACAGGCACGGCGGAAGGTGGAGACCACCAGATGGGTTTCGTCGTGAGGCAATGTATCGGCGCCTTCACCGTGGATAATCACGTGAGCGATGCCGTCGTTCGGATCATCGTTAAGCGTGAACGTGAGCTCATCGTGATAGTCGAGCGCCAAGCCCACGGTGTCAAAGCCGGAACCAAGGTTGGCGGAGGTGGCAGGCACACGCACATGGACGCTGTTACAGATTGGATTCATGGTTGTTCCTTTGGAGCGGAACTCCCCTCAGTCTCACTACGTTCGGCAGGCGACTGAGGGGAGCTCCACTCAAAATAAATCAGTCCAGCACGCGCAGGATGGACGGCTCACCGGTCACGAAGTCGAGGGACTGCACAGCCTTGACGGTGTTGCGCAGGGTCTCTTCGTCGGTCAGGTGAGTCACCACGCGCAGCTGCTGGATCTCACCGTCATAACCGGGATCGGTCATAGTGGGCTTCAAGTCCTGGTTCACGCCGTTGATGGAGACGCCGTTCTTGGCGAACTCGGCGGCGATGGCAGCCAGCACACCCGGCTTGTCGTGAATCAGGAAGCGCACGGCGAATGCGGCCTTGGAAGCGGTAATCGGAGCCTTCGGCAGATTCTTGTACAGCGGAATGGAGGGGCCAGTGCAGCCAGCGGCAATGTGACGGGCTTCGGTCACCACGTCGCCTACAACGGCGGAAGCGGTCGGAGCGCCACCGGCGCCGCGGCCGTAGAACATCAGATCGTCAGCAGCCTCAGCCTTGACGAACACGGCGTTGAAGGAGCCGTGTACGGAGGCCAACGGGTGGCTCTCGTCAATCAGGGCCGGATAGACACGAGCGGAGACGCCGGCTTCGCTATTCTCGACCACGGCAAGCAGCTTGATGACCTTATGCTCGGCGGTGGCGGCGGCGATGTCATCGGCAGTGATCTTGGTGATGCCTTCAACGGACACATCGTCGATGGTCACGGAGGTGTGGAAGCCGAGGGTGGCCATGATGGCGGCCTTGTTGGCAGCGTCGTAGCCCTCGATGTCGCCGGTCGGATCGGCTTCGGCGTATCCCTTGGCCTGAGCATCCTTCAGAACATCATCGAACTGAAGACCCTTGGTGGTCATCTCGTCAAGAATGTAGTTGGTGGTGCCGTTGACGATGCCGAGCATGCTGGTCACCTTGTCGCCGACCAGGGACTCGCGCAGCGGGCGCAGGAACGGAATCGCACCGCCCACAGCAGCCTCAAAGTAAATATCAACGCCCTTGGTCTCGGCGGCCGCATAGATTTCCGGGCCATACTTGGCCAGCAGCGCCTTGTTGGCAGTGACCACGGAAGCGCCCGATTCGATGGCGGCAAGCACAAACTTGCGAGCCACGGTGGTGCCGCCGATAAGCTCGATGACGATGTCCGAGTTGGTGGCCACGCTCATTGTGTCGGTGGTGACGATGGACTGATCAATCCACGGGAACGCTTCGGTTTCCTTCGGATCAAGGCAGGCGACGCCGGTCAGTTCAATCGGTCGTCCGATTCGGGCTGACAGCTCGCTCTTCTGTTCCACGATCAGTCGGGCAGTCTGAGATCCGACGGTGCCCGCTCCCAAAAGTCCAACGCGAATAGGGCTTTCATTCAGCTGTGCCACAAGGTTCCTTCCTATTGATGCCGTATCATCCGCCAAAGGCCGCGGCGAACGTCCGGTTACTATCCTACGTAAGGAATCCGACACGCCGTGGCGGAAAATCTTCATCGAAGCGCATGCGGCCAATATCGATTGAATCTTTCCAATCGCCAGGCTCACTGGTCTGTCGGTGGCCATCGCCGCAGCAATGGACTGGATGTCCGGCTTCAACTTCTCGGCCGGTTTGGTCGACTTCGTTCTAGGCTGGCCGCTGGCAACAAAACCTTACATGCTCATCGTGCAAGGCCTGGTGTTCGCAGTCATCTACTACTTCGTGTTTGACTTTGCCATCCGCAAGTTCAACCTGATGACCCCGGGCCGAGAGGCCGAGGAAGTCGCTGCTGCGGACGAGGCTCCGGCCGCCGGCGAAGACAAGTACATCACCATGGCCTCCCGCATCTACGCGGCGCTGGGCGGTGCTTCCAACGTCAAGTCCATCGAAAACTGCACGACCCGCCTGCGCTTGGTGGTGAACGACACCTCGCTCGTCGATCAGGATGCCATCAAGAAGACCGGCGTTCCGGCTGTCAAGGTGCTCGACAAGACCAACCTACAGGTGATCGTCGGTACGGATGTGCAATTCGTGGCTGATGCGATGAACGACATCGCCAAAGGTGTGACCGTTGGAGGCGACGCGGCCCCAAAAGCGTGACGGCAGCACCCGCTGCCGCCCCTAAACCCGCAGGCACAGCTTCCACAGCCACCGTGCTTGCCCCGGTCGATGGCACAATCGAGCCGATTGACCAAGTGCCCGATGAGACCTTTGCCGAGAAGCTCCTCGGCGATGGCTTCGCGGTGATACCGAAGTCAGGCACGATCGTCGCACCGGTGTCCGGCAAGGTGTCCACAGTCGCTCAGGCCAAGCACGCCGTCGGTATCACCACCAACGCGGGTCTGGAAGTGCTGGTGCATATCGGCATCGACACCGTCCAGCTCAATGGAGATCCGTTCACCGTGAAGGTCGCGGAGGGCCAACAGCTCACCGCAGGCGACCCGATCGTCGAGGTGGATTGGAACGCGGTTCGCGCTGCCGGTAAGCCCACGGATGTGATTGTTGTGTTCACCAACCCGGCGTTGGTAGACACGCTGTCCATCACAGCTGCAGGAGCCGTCACCAACGGCTCTCCGGTAGGTACCGTGACCACCAAGTAAGCAACTGGTTCCACATAGCAAGAGGGCCTCCCGTCTCGTGGCGGGAGGCCCTCTCGTATGCGTTATTGAACGGCATCGAACAGCTATGCCGCTTTACCGTCAGCTTTGATCCAAGTCCAGCAGGTCATCGATGGTCTGGCGGCGCAACATAACATGTGCGCCCTGCTCAGACACGGCGACCACGGCCGGAATCAACGCCTGGTTATAGTTGCTGGCCATTGTGCGGCCGTATGCACCGGTGACCGGCACGGCAAGAATGTCTCCGCGCTTGAGATCAGCAGGCAAACGCACCTCATGGACCACGATGTCGCCGGATTCGCAATGCATGCCGCACACGCGGGCAAGCATCGTCTCAGTAGAGCCGGTTCGGTTGGCCAAACGTGCGGTGTAATCGGCTCCGTACAGTGCCGGACGGATATTGTCGGACATGCCGCCATCCACAGACACATACACACGCTCGTCAATCGGGTTGCCGGCACTGTCTTTGGCATCGCTCAGGTGCACATGCTTGATGGTGCCTACACGATACAGGGTCACGCCGGCTGGAGCCACGATGTAACGGCCAGGCTCGAAGCTGATGGCCGGGGCGGGCATGCCCAGAGCACGGTTTGTGTCGCTGACCGAGCCGGCCAGACGAGTGAGCTCCACATCGATGTCCATGGAATCTTCGCCGTCGGTGTAGGCGACGGAGTAACCACCACCGAGATCGATTTCGGGCAGGATGTAGGCGTCGGTGGCCCACAGGGTCTTGCGCAGCAGCATCATGCGCTTGGCGGCGTGGATGAAGGCATCCGCGTCGTGGATGTTGGAGCCGATATGCGAGTGAGCACCGACCAGTTCCAGCACATCCTGATTGGCCAGGATGGCTTGAGCACGGCAATGGACGGACCGTCTGCGATGGCTTCCATAGCGGCGGCAAGTACCTTATCCGTATCGGAGACTTCCTCATGGCTCAGGTCGTACGGATACTTGACGTCATAACGCAGTTCGCGTGCCGGTTTGCCGCTCCCGCTGGCGGGAGCTATCGGCGTAGTCGACTGAGGGCGGTCATTGCCAGCATTAACGTCCGACTCCGCAATACGCGCGTTGGTCGCGGCAGGTGTCACGTCCGTCAGGTTGTTCAGCACGTCGAGCACTGCGGCGTCGGCTCCGGCCGCCAGCAGCGGGACGCCGAACTTCTGATCCTCGTGAGCGGTGGAGATGTATTCGTGACCACCGGCATGCACGCCGACAGTGACACGCAGCATCACGCGGGCACGCTTGCCGAGTTTACGGGCGATGGCGGCGATGCGCTCCGGCTCATTAGGCTCATCGACCACGATTTTGGCGAAGCCCTGTTCGATGGCCAGCGCGATTTCATCATCGGACTTGTTGTTGCCATGCAGCACTAGGCGGCGGCCGGGCACACCGGCAGCAAGGGCGATTCGCATCTCCCCCATCGTGCAGGTGTCCACAAACATGCCAGCCTCGGAGACCAGTCGCACGATTTCCTTGGACAGGAACGCCTTGCCGGCAAAGCTCACGTGCGTGGTGGAGGTGTTGAATGCCTCGGTTGCAGCGCGTACGAAGTGCTTGGCACGGGCCGATACCTCATCGGTATCGATGAGGTAAAGCGGCGAGCCAAACTCGTCCAACAGGGATTCGGCGGTGCGGCCATGAAATGCAATGGCACCATTGGCATTCACGGCCGTGGCGGCCGGCCAAATTGGAGAAATAGGCATAATCACATCTTTTCGGGGGCGGTAACGCCGAGGAGGTCAAGACCGTTGGCGATGACCTGCTGGACGGCGTCGTTGAGCTTCAGGCGGGCGGCGGCGCGGGCCGGCTCCGGGTTCTTGGCGATTTCCAGGGCCTTGCGGGCCTCGTCGTCACCACGGGTTTCCGGATCGGTCAGGGCCATCGGCACCACGCGCTCCACGTTGTACCACTTGTGGTAGGTGGCGGCCAGCTCTTCGAGGTAGCGGGCCACCTTGTGCGGCTGGCGGTCGTCGGCCGCGGTGGCGAGCACGCTCGGGAACTGGGCGAGGGCGGCGAGCACTTCGCCATCGGCCTCGGTGTCCAGCAGGGACAGGTCGGCGCCCTCGTAGCTGATGCCGGCGGCTGCCGCGTTGCGGTCCACGTTCTTGGAGCGGGCGTGCGCGTACTGCACGTAGTACACCGGGTTGTCGTTGGTGTGCGAGGCGAGCAGAGCCAAGTCGATGTCGAAGTTCTGGTTGTAGTCGGATCGGGCCAGCGAGTAGCGGGCGGCGTCCACGCCGACCACGGAGACCAGGTCGTCGATGGTCACGACGTTGCCGGCGCGCTTGGACATGCGTACGGGCTTGCCGTCCTTCATCACGTTGACCAGCTGGCCGATGAGAATCTGCATGTTCTTGCCGGGTTCGTCGCCGAAGGCCGCGCACATGGCCATCATGCGGCCGATGTAGCCGTGGTGGTCGGCGCCGAGCATATAGATGGCCACGTCGGCCGGGTTTTCGGCGCGGTGGCGCTTGTCCCAGTAGTAGGCGATGTCGGCGGCGAAGTAGGCGAACTCGCCGTTGGACTTGATGATCACGCGGTCCTTGTCGTCACCATGCTTGGTGGATTCGAACCAAGTGGCGCCGTCCTTGTCGTAGATATCGCCGTGAGATTTGAGCTCTTCGATGGCGGCTTCGACCTTCTTGTCGGCGTAGAGGCTGTTCTCGTGGAACCAGACGTCGAAGTTCACGCGGAAGTCCTTCATGGACTTCTGAATCTCGTCGAACATCATCGGCACTGCGCGCTTGCGGAATTCCTCGCGCACTTCGGTGTCGTCCTCGCCGAGCGGTTCACCGTCATCGTTCAGGCCCTGATCCTGGTGGGCCAACGCGGTCAGGTTCACGCCGTCGGCCTTGGCTTCGGCTTCGACGCGGGCGGCGATCTCGTTGATATAGGCGCCCTTGTAGCCGTCGCACGGGGTTTCGGTCTGGTAACCGGCGCCGCCAAGCTTGTTGGCCTCGGCCCAGGCGGCGACCAGTGACTTGGCGAAGCGGTTGATCTGCTCGCCGTGGTCGTTGAAGTAGTATTCGCGCACCACCTTGGCTCCGTTGGCCTCCAGCACACGGGCCATGGCGTCGCCCACCGCGGCCCAACGGGTGCCGCCGATGTGAATCGGACCAGTGGGGTTGGCGGAAACGAACTCGAGGTTCAGGGTCTGGCCGCCCAGATGGGCGTTGCGGCCGTACTCGTTGACCTTGTTCAGGTGCTTGTCGCCATCGACCGCAGGGGCTGCGGCAAGCACAGTGTCCACCACGGCGGCGGCCGAGGCGGAATCAAGGGTGATGTTGATGAAGCCGGGGCCGGCAACCTCGACCTTGGCGATGCCGTCGGCTTCGGCCAGTGCGGCGGCGAACGGCTCGGCCAGATCGCGCGGCTTCATGCCGGCCTTCTTGGCCAGCTGCATGGCGATATTGGAGGCCCAATCGCCGTGCGCGCGGTCCTTCGGGCGCATCACGGCGAGCTTGTCGACGGGCGGAATCAGCTCGTCGGTCAACGCGCCGGCCTGGCCGGCGGCGACGAGGTTGTGGGCAATGCTGGAAATCAGTTCACTTAAGGCTTCAGGGCTCATTCTTCTAAGGATACCGAGAACGGCGACACTTGCGGTCCGGTATGCCTATAGATCGCCCCCGCTGGCGGGGGCTGTCGGCCTTGGCCGACTGGGGGGTCTTACCACCACGGCAAATGACCACCCTCAGTCTCGCTCCACTCGCCAGCTCCCGCTAGCGGGAGCCCCACCGCAATATTCCGAAACATACCAAGCGAAAATCGGCCATCAGCAATCCCCTGAAAACGTTGGGGGCTCACCGGAACCGCTATACATACCGTCGGTCGGTATCTATAGTGATCGGCAACGCCGCATACCGCATACCGCAGGGAGGCCAGCATGGCACGTAACGCGCACCCCGAGGTGACGCGCAATCGCATTCTCAACGCCGCGCAACAGCTGTTCATAACCAAAGGCTACGAGCACACCTCCATCCAGAACATCGTGGACGAACTCGGCGACCTTTCCAAAGGCGCGATCTACCATCATTTCAAATCCAAGGAAGACATCCTCGAAGAGCTCATCAACCGGGACAACGACATGCAGGACGACTTCAACGAATCGGTGATGGGCCGCAGCGACCTCACCGCTCTCGAAAAGTTCCGCATATTGTGG
>ENA-OQJB01000078-OQJB01000078.1-human-gut-metagenome-genome-assembly--contig:-NODE-78-length-54347-cov-5.573515_pt1 | contig 54347 bp, 50 predicted proteins | sample MGYA00242599_ERZ504765 | MGnify/ENA primary metagenome ERZ504765 (study PRJEB26092, sample SAMD00036354) | human gut metagenome | host: Homo sapiens | study: EMG produced TPA metagenomics assembly of...
TGTCTCCAAAACATGCGGTTCTCCATCCGGTATATATTCATATTCCGGAAGTAAATGGATTGTAATGTCCCTGTTTTTCTTCCATTTTTTTCCTCCTTTCTTCTGTGCTTTAAAAATATCACATTCTCTTAATTTGTAAATATATTTGTCATAAACTGACTTTTCTATGGCAAAATCTGCATATTTCAGTAAATTAGGTCGACAAGGTATTCATATATCCTCTCTTTTTCCTAACAAAATACCAGCCGATATATACGACTGGTAAAATTCATTCTCACTGTTTTAAGTTTGTAATATGTATTTTTCATCTATAGAGATTTCTCTTCCGGAATCAGTAATCTCAATATAAACCAGTTATCCTTGACATTGACAGTCATAGAACCTCCATATTTTTCCACTGTACTGCGAATGCTCTTCAAACCATATCCATGATATTGTCTGTCTTTTTTCGTTGTAATTGGAAGTGAATCTTTTGTCGTCAGTTCCAGTTCTGTATAATTTTCAAAACGGATTATAAGAAATTTACTCTGAGAATAAACCGCTGTGCGAATCAGTCTCTTACTCTTGTCTCCTATTTTTTCTACACATTCTATTGCATTATCCAATGCATTTCCAAAAATAGTACATATGTCCATTAAATTCATAAAATCAAGCAACATTCCATCTGCCACGCATGTAAAATTGATTTCATGCTGAACACAATACAAATGCTTCCCTGTTAATATAGTATCCAACACCTTATTCCCTGTTTTGTTCTGCGCCTCATACATCTTAATGTCATTTTCCATTTCTTGTAAGTACTGCTCTCTTTTATCTGAATTACGTTCTGCCCTTACCACTGCAATCTGATGTTTTAAATCATGATATTTACGGTTGATTATTTCTATGTTTTCTTTGGACAAATTATACTGTTCATACTGCCTACGCAAAATTGCATTTACCGCCTCCATTTCTTTTTGCATACTCAATTCCCGCCATCTGTCCCGTTGTAAAAAAAGAATCAACAATCCCGAAAAATCTACCAGCGTCCGAATATAAAATAAACCGCCTGGTAAACTGCTGCTAAATGGTGTATCTGGATACACATAACTGATATTACTAATCAAAAATACTGCAATTGCCATTATAACGGAGCTCAGTGCCTCCTTTAAAGATATATCTCCCCTTATTTCTCCTGAAAAATATCTATACTCTAAAAAGTATGCCAATGCAAATAAAATACTATAAAACAAAACTAAAAAAATCAATTCGATCACACGTTCATCGTGTCCTCTTCCCATTACGTATGAATAAATCTGCCATTCAAACGATGCGGAAAACTCAGCAATCATGAATGCTGTTGCAAAACATACCATTGCCATTTTCCAATTCACTTTACAGCAACTGAAAATACAGAGATAAATAAGAATCATTGCCGCTACCATAGATGGAATCCAAACTACAACAGGCCATACGCCAATATAATATTGCAATACACAAAATACTGGTAAAAAGGTAACAATACACAAATTGTATAACATTTTTATACCTCTTTTCTAAAGCCAGCACAAATACACAACACGAGAACCATTCAGCCAACGCTGTATATATTTTAGGAATATCCGGTACGTTCATAACTTATTTTCCTCCCAAATAATCTGTCAGTGCTTCCATAAATATCTTTTTTCTCGGACGGCTAATCTGTAGCTTTTCTCCCGCCACGGTTACAATATTCTCGTTCACTTCCTCTACATACCTGAGATTTACAAGATACCCGCTATTACATCTGACAAAACCATCCTTGTCCAATTTCTTTTCCATCTCTTTCATAGTTTTGCGAAAAAGTATAATTTCCTTTTTCTGTATAAACGATTATGTGATGCCCCTGACTTTCCAAATACCAGATTTGTTCCAGCCTTAAGCGCACAACTCCTTTATCCTGCAATAACAGTAAACTGTTGCCCTTCCTGAGTTTTATCTTTTTCACAGCTTTATCCAGTTCCTGGGAAAATGCAAAATAAGAAACCGGTTTAAGCACATAATCCAACGCATTTACTTCATATCCCTGAATTGCATACTGCGCCATATTAGTAATGAAAATGAGAATGACATTTTCATCCAATTTTCGAATTTTTTTTGCCGTCTCCATTCCATCCATCACTACTAACTGAATATCCAAGAAGATAATATCATAACTTGCATTATACTTCTCTACTATTTCATAGCCATCTGAAAAATCGAAATTTCCATTCTTTCTCCGCTTTCCGCCTCATACTTCTTGACATAAGCAAAAATTGTTCCTGATATGCCCTTTCATCTTCTACAATTGCAATCTTTACCACACTTTATCCCCCTACTTCATACAACCGCTTTTTCGATATATCATGAACCCAGTATAGCATTTTCACAAAAGGTATACCATAGCATATTATAAAATGTACTGACACCCTGTAACAGTACAACGTTTATCTTTATAAAAATGGATACTTCACACCTGTTAATATCATAAAAATATAGTCATACCATCTGTTATTCATGCATAATTTTTTGTACCTTTTGACAGCAACATCTCAGATATAGATCTTAGCGAAACAATTGTAATATTTCCACGCATACCGTATAATAGCCCTTGGTATTTTCTGCGCATTGCAAGCAGCGTTTGCCCTGAAAAACAGGGCTGCAAGCAACTCTTGCTTGCTAAAAAACGGCAATTCATTTACAGTGATTACAAATTCAAGCGAACATGGGAGGTATCTATCGTGGATTTTGGAAAACAAATCAAACAAATGCGATTGGAAAGGAAATTGACTCAAGAGCAATTAGCAAATCAGCTGGGTGTTTCAAGGCAAGCTGTTTCCAATTGGGAAAACATAAAAATCTGCCTGACCTGGAATTGATCATCGCAATTTCAAAGCTATTTTCCGTTTCACTTGATGATCTGATATTAGGAGGAAGTACAATGAACAATTTAACCGAAAAACTAATCAAAGATGGAAGCGAAACAAGAAGAGCAAAAATGAATCTAATTTCTATTGCCATTGGCGGAATCTTCCTTTGCTTTGGAATCTCCTGTATTTTTCTAAAAGCTGTGTCAGTAGAATATATTGATACACAGGGGATTTTACATGAAAACTTTTTCTTACTGCCTGTTGGATTTTTATGTTTATTCTGCGGTTTTATCACATTTCTTACAATCGGCATAAGAAATATCTTCTGCAGAATAAAAAAGAAATTTTGTTCTTAGATACAGGAAGGCTGTGACTCCAAACAAGTCACAGCCTTATTACGTTAAAATCTTTCTTCCTAATCCGATCCATACACCCATACACTTCCAGTTCATAAATTCTGACTGCAATATCGGATCCCTGGGTCGGTTTTTCAATGGTTGCTCCATCTTGCACACAAAAATTTTTTGCCCTATAATAAAATGTAAACATTTTCAGGAAGGGGATTTATATGAATTCGATACAAAAAGAAAATCCGCTGGGTTATGAAAAACTGCCAAGGCTGCTGAAATCTTTTGCAGTCCCAAGCATTATCGCAATGCTTGTCAGTTCTTTGTATAACATCGTAGACCAGGTATTTATCGGCCAGGGAGTCGGCTATCTCGGTAATGCAGCTACTAATGTTGCGTTTCCTCTGACCACCATCTCTCTTGCCATCGCACTTCTGATCGGCATCGGAAGCGCTTCACTGTTTTCCCTGAATCTGGGAGCCGGCGAAAAAGAGGACGCCGTACAGGTCGTAGGGACTGCATTTACGATGATGCTTGTCTTTGGTGTGATCTACGCCGTACTGATCGAGATTTTTCTCGTTCCGCTGCTCACCGCATTCGGTGCAACAGCTGAAATCATGCCATATGCCAAAGAATACACCCGGATCACCGCAATCGGTATGCCGTTTCTGATTGTCAACAATGGGATGAGCAACCTCGCCCGGGCAGACGGAAGTCCGAAATTTTCCATGACCTGTATGCTGATCGGTGCGATCATTAACACCATACTGGATCCGGTCTTTATTTTTATCTTTAAACTGGGAGTTGCAGGCGCTGCGTGGGCAACGATTATCGGACAGATTGTATCCTGTCTGGTTGCCGTCAGCTATTTAAAGCGATTCCGAAATGTGGAACTAAAAGCGCATTATTTCCGGCTTCACAGAAAGCTTTGTTTAAAAATCGCTTCCCTCGGCATGAGCAACAGTTTAAATCAGGTAGCGCTCACATTTGTACAGATCGTACTGAATAATTCACTGACCTATTACGGAGCACTTTCTCCTTACGGAAAAGAAATCCCGCTGGCAGCCTGTGGAATTGTTATGAAAACAAATGCGATCCTGCTGGCAGTCATCATCGGAATCTCTCAGGGCTCCCAGCCAATCATCGGGTTCAACTACGGTGCAAAACAGTATGATCGTGTCCGCGGCGTTTATAAACTGGCAATCCAGTGTAATCTGGTCATATCTCTGATTGGATTTCTTTTGTTCCAGCTATGTCCACGCCAGATTATCTCCCTGTTCGGAACGGGAGATGCTCTTTATTTTGAGTTTGCCGTCAAATTTATGCGGATTTTCCTGTTTATGGTCCTCTTAAACGGCGTACAGTTATTATCATCCAATTTCTTTGCCGCAATCGGAAAACCAGTCAAAGGAATGCTGCTCTCCCTCACCCGTCAGGTTTTCTTCCTGATACCGCTGCTTTTCATTCTTCCGCTGTTTTTGGGAATCGACGGAATTATGTATGCGGGACCGGTAGCTGATGCCATTGCGTTCCTTACTTCTGTGTTCTTGATTTCACGCGAAATGAAGAAGATGAAACTGGCAGAAATAGCTAAATAATATGAATAATTCAAAAATAAAAAATTTAGATTTTTTGAATTAGGGGTTTACAAATCGATTCCACTATGGTATTATACATTTTGTCAGGCGGACAGCCGACAAGAAACGCGGAAGTGGCGGAATGGCAGACGCGCTAGATTCAGGTTCTAGTGGGAGTTAATCCTGTGAGAGTTCAAGTCTCTTCTTCCGCACTGGATGAAAGACATTCGAGAGATCGAATGTCTTTTTTGTAATTTACAGATTTACTATTTTTCAATCTTTCCACTTCATCTCACATTGTACCTTCTATTATTTTATGATATTCTAAAAAGAACATATGATATTAATTTTTCTCAATATGAATAGATGTGAATAATCATGAATACACGCAATTTTTATTGCGGAATCTGGGTCTGTGCCTGATCCTGATTTTTTGCCAAAAACCACTCCCTGCTTTTTTCGTTACAGCAGGAAATATCATCAGCGTCGTGATCGGACAATTTCTCGGTGATTTAATCCAGACAGAGAATATCAAAAAAAATCACAGATACTATGAATCCACAACAAATCTATGAACTGTACAATCATCCCGGAGTACCTCTGTGGCTGCTTGTCATCGTACTTTTTCTTATACTCGGTTTGATTACTGACTTATTTTTCAACAAATTTCATAAAAAGAGGGTATCACACGATCATCAAATCTGATGCTCGTGTGATACCCTCGCTCTCTATGTGCTCCTCTATTCTATCACAAACTCATAGACAATATCCTTTTGTGCACTGATGCGATACGGATCCTCCACATCACTGCCCCAACGGTCAATACCACCTACTCCACGTACTGATCCGCAGATGCAGACTACGGTTCTCCGCGGCAATGGAAGTTCTTCCTGATGCGTTGCATTTTCCAACTCTTCTGACGTATATGGGAGACAGGAAAATCCAAACTTTTCGCCGCATGCACGAAACGTAAGGCCGAATGTTTCTTCTGACGTATCCGAATTATTCAGCGTATCCTTTCGATATACCGTAACACATTCTGTCTCCATATGCATCCCGCATTCCTGGGGAACCAGATATGGCGTGACCGGAAGACCTTCCACTTCATATCTTCCATAAATTCCTCCCGCCATTCTGTCCGGATATGTTTCTCCTGACAGACCCTCATAGCAATATCCGACTGCCTTTGTCGGCATAATAAACCGCATTCCAAATACCGGCAGTTCCGGCAGTCCTTCTTTTCCATGATAATGAGCCAAAACATGTATTTTCCCATCTGCATGGACTGTATAGCTTACATCCACTGTAGTCGCAGGAACTGTGATGGTTTCATAGGTATATGTAAGCACCGCCTCCTGTACATATTCCTGATTGCTGTACACATTATTTTCCAGAGCATTGTGATTTTCTACCGCTTCTCCATCTGCCAAAAGCCGGAAACCGATACACTTTCGAAACTGATCTGCCCCCAGCCACATTCCTGATCTTAAAGGGAATCCGTTTCCTCTGTCATTATCCGTAGTCGCTCTCCAGAATGTGGGATACGGAGTTCGATACAGCCATTCCTTTCCTGCTTTTACAAGGGATTCCATTCCCCCTGTCTGTTTTGAGAAAATATAATGAAAATCCTCCCCATGAATTCCAACCGTCACATCTCCGAAGACGATTCTAAGTTTATTTCTGGAGTCCATAATAATATTTCACCTCCTGCATTGCCGGTTTTTCTGTTCGATCTGCAAATACGATTCCGTTTCCCGAAAATTCATAATCCGACGGACGGTCATCAAAATCTCCCCCATATCGAAGTACTTCACGACCGGTAATCTCATCTTTTACCAAAAGTGCCTGATCTATATAATCCCAAATGAAACCACCCTGATATTTTTCATACTGATCCAGCAGATCGATATACGATTTCATACCCCCAAGTGAGTTTCCCATATCATGCATATATTCACACAGGATAAACGGTTTTTTCGGCTCATTTTCCAGATACTCCCGAACGCGTCCCGGCGGTGCATACATCTGGCTCTCTACATCGGAAATATTGTCTTCATAGTCTCTGTTTTGAAATACTCCTTCATAATGAACGAGACGCCCCGGGTCTCTCTTTTTATAATACGCATTCATTTCTTTGAGTACCTCTCCTGCATAGGATTCATTTCCAAGAGACCAGAATAACACAGATGTATGATTTTTAAACATTTCAAAATTCGATTTTACCCGATCCAAAACAACATCCTGCCAAAGCTCCACACTTCCCGGTACATTCCAGGACGGCTCAACCGCTCCCATCTTCTGCCAGGATCCGTGACTTTCCAGATTTACCTCTGCCATCACATAAATTCCAGCTTCATCGCAGCGATAATACCAGGTTGTACGATCCGGATAATGACAGGTACGAACCGCATTGATATTGTTGCGTTTCATACATTCAATATCATAAATCTCATCATTCTCTGAAATACATCTTCCACTTTTTGCATTCCACTCATGCCGGTTTACACCGTTTATGATCAGCCGTCTTCCATTTAGTTTTATTATTCCATCCTCAATGCAAATCGTTCGAAATCCCACCTGATAAGGAATTATCTCTATGAGGTCCCCCTGTCCGTCAAAGATTCGGATTTCCACCTGATACAGCTTCGGATCGTCACAATTCCAGAGTTGTACAGGTTCGTTGATCGTAAGATCCGCTCTGAAACTTTCTGATACGGAAGCTTCTTCTTTTGCAATCATCTGATGACCATCCAACAGACATATCTCTGCTCTGGCATCCGCATAGGATGCGGTCTTTCCCTTTGTTGTTTTCAATTCTATTTCCATCGACGCCTGTCTGCCGTCCAGTGCACACTTTGGACGAAGCCACAGATCAGACACATGTATATCCGGCAGCCCATATAAATTTACATCTCTGAACAATCCAAAGAACCGGAAAAAGTCCTGGTCTTCCAGAAAAGCCGCCGTACTTCGTTTATGTACCTCCACACACAGACGATTTCCGGTTTCTTTTACATACGGTGTAATGTCAAATTCAGACACGGTAAAACTGTCCTCCGCATATCCCACAAACTCACCGTTTATCCATACGTAAATTGCCTGCTCTGCCCCTTCAAAACTTAAGATCACCCTTTTTCCGATCAAGGCTTCCTCCAGATCAAAAAAACGGACATAAGAACCTGTGGGATTATAAGAAGCTTCGCTGAACATCCCCTCTCCGATATGATTGCACGTCCCCGCAGGTCGGCGATATTCATGTCCTTCCCAGGGATACATGGTGTTGATATAATGAATTTTATCATATCCCGCCAGCTCTATATGCTGCGGAACCTGAATTTCATCAAATCCGGAAATATCATAACCGTTTTCATAAAAGGAAACCGGACGTTTTTTTGCATTCACTGAATATTGGAATTTCCAGATTCCATTCAATGACTGTTTTAATGTTTCCTGTTTGTCCTGATACGATTTTTCACTTTCAAAAAATCTGTGGTCACTGTTTTCATCATAATCTCAATGGTCTGATTAGTCAATAGCCTCTCCTCCTGTCCCTTCATCCAAAAAAGAACCCCGTCTCCGGGATTCTTCTTCCACTTTTATTCTAAATATAGCCGCCGTATCCTCCGCCGTTGTAACCTCCACAGCACAAGCCGCTTCCGCCGCAGCACAGATTGCACATCATATTTGCAATACACAGCTTCATACACCAGTCTCCGCCTACAGAACTTGGATATCCATACATACTCTGTCTCTGCTGATACCAGCCTCCGCCGCCCTGCAGCCGCTGCAGAAGCATCTGATACTGCATGTTCTGCGGCTCCAGCCGGACTGCTTCTTTTGCATGTTCCAGCGCCGTCACGTTATTGCCCGCACCGGAGTTCGCCGATGCACTGTAGAAATACCACAGCGCTCCACGCTCTTTGATACTGTTTAATACATTGAGCGCCTCCGTATAATGTCCGCTCTGAATATAGTTTGCAGCCGCTCTTAAGTACTGGCTGTTCTCATCCCCGGCATCTGTTCTCTGCTGATTCTGATACCAGCCGCCATATCCCGCACTGCTTCCCGCTCCGGAGAAATATCCACGGGAACGCTCATCCATGATCTGCTGATATGCCTGCTGTACTTCTTTAAACTTCACTTCCGCTTCTTCTTTCAGCGGATTATTAATATTGGCATCCGGATGATACTTTCTGCTCAGTGCCCGGTACGCCTTTTTGATTTCTTCGTCAGAAGCATCTTGTGATACTCCCAACACATGATATGGATCTGTCATTGTCCTTTGTCTGCTCCCCTTTATGTTCTATCCCTTTATGTAATCTCAGCTCTTCTTGATAAATGTTGTCCCGCACTTCGGACAGCGGATCTCTATCTTTCCTTTGCCTCTCGGAATCCGGATTTTCTGCTTGCATCCCGGACAGGTATAGATATGATAATCCTTTCTCTGCGCCATCAGATTTTTCTGACTTTTGAAAAATCCGCGTATCTTCGCTGTCTTGTTCAGGAATCTTACGTTCTCATCATAACGCTTTCTCACATTTCTGGAAAACATCCGGAAATATGCATAAATGAGACATCCCCAGCCAAGCAGGTAAAATACCATTCCTATCACATGGTCTCCTGAAAAGACAGGTGCAAAAAATGCCAGAACCAATCCCAACACCAGCAAAACCTTGCCGAGCGTATCCAGCACTCCGTATCGTCCCTGCATAAATCTCATAAATTTTTCTTTCATTGTATCGATTACCGCCTTTTCTTAAATATAGAAAACATTGTCTCTCGTTTTTATCCGGCTGTCAATAAAGCAATCCTTAAATTACTATAAACTTTATGGCAGCCGGTTGTTTCTTAAGATTCTGTATCCTGATTCAGCATATTCTTACACTTCTCATTTTCCACAAGATACACGATCTTTGAATCGGAAAGCATCACATACCGGTTTCCGTTTCCGTCCTCTTTTCCAAAATACAATGTCACGGTCTTTTCTTTCTTATTATTTGTATATGTCACGGTTTCCGTTGTCCGGCTCTGCTCATCCAGTCCGTACTTACTCAAGTCGTTCTCTTCCACGGAATAGTCAGCTGCATCCTTCAATGTAAGGACTCCAAGCCCTCCCGCGATTGTTGCCATACTCTTGGCATCATCGTCATTCTCTGAACTGTACTCTGTTTTCTCTGTGCCCTGACTGATGACAACCTTTTTCAGATTACCGCTTCCAATCGTAGGGAATGTATCAAGCTGTGCCATGTCTTCCATACTGTACTGAAGATCTTCAATAACACCGGTGCTCACCGTATAGATTTCTTTTTTCTCATTCAATGTCAGATAATAAGAGTCTCCTGTTACATTTCCGAAATATAATGTTGTCTCATTGCCGTCCTGATCGGTGAGAACTACCGTATATGCCGGATCCTCCAGACCATATGCTTCCAGAGAATCCCCATCTTCCAGCTTTCGGTCTGCCTCAAGCTTCCGGAATGTTTTTTCCATCTTTTTCGGATAGCTTTGAGCCAGCGGAAAATCTTTGTCATTCTTGTCGTACCATGTACCGTCTTCTTTTACAAGCTGGATTTCTCCATTTCCCACGTCAAACTGAATCTCAGAAAGCTTTCCTAAATCTGTGACATAGATTTTTTTGCCTCTTCTTCCTTCTGCTTGCTTTTTTCCTGATTCTTTCCGATCACAACCACGCCTGCATAGACCACGAGCAGTACTGCAAGCACAAGCAGCAGGATCAGTAAAGGATTTCTTTTTTCTTCATTGTCCGCCTCTCTCCTTTTGGTTTTCTATGCTTTTCTACGCTTCATCCAAACTGCAAATCCTGACAGAAGAATTCCAAGCGGAAGGATAAAGATCACAAGAAGACTAAGAAGTCCTGCATGCTGCATCGTATTGTAGACCGGTGTCAGACTTTTCGCTTCGATCGACAGATCCTTCGCCCCGTCAAAATTCGCAGCCACTGCATTCATAAACAGTTTTGTATTTTCAAGCTGCGGGAATGTATCTGTAATCTCCGAAGCAATCAGACTTCCTGCGCTGATCACGGTAAACCGGGAGGAATCTTCCACTGCCACGGCGCCAAGCACATAGCTTCCTGCCTGACTCTGACTGTCTTCTGTGACTGCATACGCATTATCTGATGTAGTCATAAAGGATGTCGTAGAAATACTGTCACGCTCCGGATCTGTCAAGGTCATTCCGTGTGTATTCAGAAGCAGAACCATCTGCGATTCCATTCCGTCTGTCAGATCGCCTGATGCAGTCAGCTGCGGGAAGAAGCAATAGTAATTATTCTGATAGCTTCTCTGTGTATCTGCAATATAACCGTCTGCAGCTTCCATTCCGTATGTTTTCATGATCGATGCAAGATTCGGAAGCTCTGTGCTGTTCGTATCTCCCAAAAGAAGCATCATCTTACCGCCGTCTTTTAAATATGACTCCACGGAATTTTTCTCATCTGCAGTAAGATCCGAGGTCGGAGCATACATCAGAAGCAATTCGCAGTCATCCGGAATTTCCGGATTCATGACCGTGTTTAATCCTTCCAGCGTATAATTATTTTTATCCATCAGATCCTGAATTGTAGAAGACAATGTCGTCTCGCCATGTCCGGATGTCTGATAAATTTTGCGTACCACATCACTCGTTACGTAATTCACCGCACTGCTTAACTGTCCTTCTCCGTCAAATTTCGTCTCCGATGCACTTCCTGTGTAATAGTAGGAAGACATATCCGTAACAATGATATCACTGAAAGAAACTACTTTTTTCTTTCCGGTATCCTGGCATGAGACTACAATACTGTTTTCGGACGCATCATTTTCTGTCAATGCCGAAGGATGCAGCACCGGATCGATCCATTCCACAGAAATTTTAGAAGACAATGCCGAATACTTACTTAAAAATGTAACGATTCTTTCATCGGCCTCTTCTTTGTTTGCCAACACTGTAAATTTCACTTTGTGATCCATGTTCTTGAGCAGCTTTTTGCTGGTCTTGGAAATCTCATAAATTTTTGTACTGCTGACATCCAGATTTTTATATTTTTCCGGAATCTGTCCTGCGATCAGATTGACGATCACGATGATCGCAATGACCAAAGCCGTGATTCCCACACTGTATGAACCATTTCTGGACTCTGACGATCTGAATAAATTCTTAATTTTCTGCATATCTCGCTCCTCCTAACTCCAACGCCTTTTCTGAATTGTCTGTATCGTCAGAAATACAAATATGATCAGTATCGATACATACAGAAGCAATCCGCTGACATCCACAATATTGCTGGACGAAATATTCATAAAGACATCCGCAAGAGCAAGCCGTCCCAGGAGTTTCGTCAAAAGATTCTCATACAGACTGGATTTCACAAAATATACGATCAGCGCCGCCGCAATTCCCACTGCTTCAATTCCGGCCGCAAGCATCCAGTTTTTCGTCATATGATAAATATAAACAACGATCAGTGTCAGGATCAAAAGGATTCCGATCATTCCGCTGAGCGCCGAGCCTGGCAGAAAAGACAAGATTCCGTCCCACAAATACAACAAAAGCAAAATTCCGAACGTACTGATAAATGCAATGATCTGGCTCTCTGTCAGAGACGACATAAACATCCCGATCGCCAGATACACACATCCCAACAGGAAGAATACCGCAATGGAGCTGTAATCTACCAGAAGATATGCCGTTCCCTGCAGTTTGATCAAAAGCGGGAACAGGCAGAAGATCACATTCGGAACTGCCAGTACTGTCACCATGGCGAAATATTTGCCAAGCACTACTTTTGTCAGACTTACCGGCGCTGTCAAAAGCAGCTGATCTGTTTTTGTTTTCCGCTCTTCAGAAAAACTCCGCATCGTCAGAAGCGGGATCCCGACCAGAAATACGATCAGGGAGCCTGAGAGTGTGTAGGAGAAGTAAGGATACCCCGCATTCAGATTGTATGCCATAAAATAAATTCCCGTAAACATCACCAGAAACGCAATAAATACGCACCCTGTCATGGAATGAAAATAGGACTTCAGTTCTCGTTTATAAATTGCCAGCATTTGTCCGTTCCTCCTCTCCGACTGCATCGTTTTGTGTCAGTTCCAAAAATACTTCTTCCAGGCTTATCCTTGAAGTCTGCAACTCCAACAGAGGACATTCATTTTTTGCAAACGCAAAGAAAAGCGCTTCCCGGATATCACATCCGCCTTCCGTCTGTATTCTGGCACTGCATGTTTTGTCCGCCCGTTCCTGGGTATGGATATTACTGATATGCTCTACATTTAACAATATCGCCCGAACCTCGGCTGCACTGGCTTTTGCCAGAATCTCCACAGTTTCGGTTCCGCTCATCTTTTCCTCCAGTCTGTCCGGTGTATCACTTGCCACCAGTTTTCCCTTGGATATGATCAGAATGTAATCGCACACTTCCCGTATCTCAGCCAGAATATGCGAGCTTAAAATAACGGTATGTTTTTTTGCAAGTTCCCGGATCAGCTCACGGATCTCAATGATCTGCTTCGGATCCAGACCGACTGTCGGTTCATCCAGAATGATGATCTCCGGAAATCCGAGGATTGCCTGTGCAAGCCCCACTCTCTGCCGGTATCCTTTGGACAGATTGCGGATCAGACGCAGCTTTACATCCTCAAGTTTTGCCATTTGAATCACCTCATCGATGGCAGACTCTCTCTGCTGTTTCGGAATCCCTTTTAGTTCTGCAGCAAATTCCAGATATTCCATCACCTGCATATCCACATAAAGCGGCGGTATTTCCGGCAGATATCCGATGTGCTTTTTTGCCTCCTTTGGCTCCTTTAAAATATCATGTCCGTCGATCAGTACTTCTCCCTCTGTGGCTCCAAGATACCCCGTCATAATATTCATCGTGGTAGACTTTCCTGCCCCGTTTGGACCTAAAAAACCATAGACCTGCCCTTTTTCAATCTTGAAATTCAGGTGGTCTATGGCCATATGATTTCCGTATTTTTTCACAAGGTTCTTTACTTCTATCAAAATCTCGTCCTCCTACTCCCTGCTTTTTACAGGATTTCCCTGTTTTATAAGATAAGACGATACCAGAACTTTGTGAAGTTTTTGTGTTATAACTGTGATATAGTTTTGTACTTTATTTATGCCTGTTTTCTTTCCTATTTTTCTGCAAAAATCTGACACCGCCCAGCATGACTGCTGCCAGGATCAGACAGATGCCCCATTTCTCAGGTCTGATCTGTGACTGTTTCTCCTCCGGGATTTCTTCCACTTTCACGGCGGTTCCGTCTACCTGACTTTTGGGCATATTTCTTTCATACCCTGTAATCTGCGCCCGCACAATTTCGGCGATCAGATCCTGTCCTGCCTGATCCGGATGCAGTCCGTCCTTCTGGACATGCTCTGTCACCTGTGAATTCGCCAGATCTGCAATCTGATATCCGTACTCGCTGCTTCGCTTTTCCAGAATCCGGTTCATATTCCCGATGATATCCTCCACGACCTGATTCATCGTTCCCGGAAGCTCCATCTGTTTCACCGGATTGTAAATGTTGGTCACTACGATCTGTGCCTCTTCTTTTTTACAGGAAGAAATGGTATCCATAGCCTCTATCCACTGTGTCTCAAATTCCTGATAATCCCAGTTTCCCAGAGCATCAATGATGCGAAAGACTAAAAGCGGATTACTTTTCACATGCTCTGTCACTTCTTTGAGCGCCTCATCCGCACTTTTAAATTTTGTATCCGTATTCAAAATTTCCTGTGCGGTCTTCTTAAATTCATTCAGAAGATCATTGGATCCCATTGTGATCAAAATCACATCTGCCCCGGAAAGACTATCCTGCACTTCCTGACCTTTCAACACCTTTTCGTTGAATTCTCGAGTGGCAAGTCCGTTTTTCGCATAGTTCTGATACAAATATGATTTTCCTGCTCCCTGTGCGATCTCTTCTGCCACAGTCTGTCCATAACAGTAAAGCTCGGGTTTGTTTGCTCCGCAATATCCTTTTGCGATACTGTCACCCAACACTACAATCTGGATCGGCTCCGATGTGGCCTCTTTTGCATAGCTGCATGTCCCAAACACACTCAGAAAACAGACCGCTGCCAGAGCCACTGCCCTGACTGCTGTTTTTCTCATGTCGATCACTTCCTGTCTTTTATGCCATGAAATTCCACTTTACATGACTTCCATGCTCTGTTTTTTTACTTCCAGCTGCCATTCGATCTGCTCTTTTAATTCATTGACATGTGAAATAATTCCCACAAGTCCTTTTTCTCCCGCCAGTTCTTTCAAAATCTGGATCGCCCGTTCTCTTGCCATGTCATCCAGAGATCCAAATCCCTCATCTACAAACATCGTCTCCAGACTCACTGCGCCCGCTGTATTTTGTACAATGTCCGCCAGCCCCAGTGCCATGGAAAGAGATGCCATAAACGATTCTCCCCCGGAAAGAGTTTTTACATCCCGCACCGAGTCATTGACCAGATCATAAACATCCAGATCAAGTCCTGCCTGCGCCTGACTGCTCAGGCTTCCGATATCCCGGCACTGCAGGATAAATTCCTGTCCGGTCATTCTTGCCAGGCGCACATTCGCCGCATGAATGATCTGCCGGAAATACTGGCGCTGCACATAAGTCTCGAAGTCCAGCTTCACGCTTCCGCTTAGATTTCCATTGGCCGTACGGCTTAGATTCCCCATCATTTCGTATTGGCTGCGCAGCTTTTCGGCATCTGAAAAATCACAAATCAACGCTTTCCTTGCTCTCCGGTTGATCTCATTTCTTGTATGCAGCATCATACTTTCCTCTCTGCCAAGGCGCAGTTTTTCACGAATGATCGTCAGTTCTTGTTCCAGCTTCTCGATCGGTGCGATCTGTTTCCCCTCTGTCTGCTGTTTTAATGTCTCATACCGGGACGATACTTCTAAAAGAGCGGTTTCATACTTCTTTAAATTGGCTTCTCTCGCCTCCCGGCTTTTGATCCACTGCTTTGCCTGCTCGTACTCCTCTTGACTTTGAAAGTTCTGTTTTTGAAACTCTTTCCGAAAATATTCTTCCTCGTCTTTGACTTTCTTATTCCAGAGGATCAGCTGGGATTTTTTGCTTTCTGCCTGTCCCAGAATCCGGCTTTTCTCCTGCGTCAGCTTCTGATAATGATCCTGTGCATTTTTGAACGAAGACTGGAGTTTTTTTAAATCTTCTGTAAGCTTACGAAGAGCATTTTCTGCTTCTTTTTCATCAAAATCCGTTTCTGTTTTTCCTTCTTTTTCCAGAAATCCGACAATCATGGACTGTTCTGACTCCAGTCTTCCCTTCACTGCCTGAAACCGTTCCAAAACTTCTGTACGCTCTTTTTCTGCCTGATCCCGCATTGCTTTTGCACGCTCCACCTGCTCTTTTTTGGTGCGCCTCCGGATAATACCGCTTTTTTCGGATGACTGCAGGAACCGCACACCGGACAGGGTTCTCCCTCCTGCAGCTCTCTTGCAAGAATGCCCGCCTGTTCTTCAAAGTATTTCTGATATAACCGCTCATATCTCTGTGAGGTTTCCTGACATTTTTTCATACAGTCCTGCATATCCTGTTCTGACTTTTGATACTGTTCCTTCAGACTGTGAACCTGTTTCAATTTCGGAAGTATTTCCTGGATCCTGAGGATCTGTTCCTGGATCTTCGGCTCTTCTTTTTTGGAAAGTGCCTCTCTTTCCTGATACAATGCACCTGCGCTTTCCAAATCTTTTGCCTGCTGTTTCAGCTTTTCTTCAAGCTCTTGGGACTCTTTCTTCAGATTGGCGCATTCTGCCTTTGTTTTCTGCAATTGTTCTTCTGCTGCAGCCGCCTTCTCTGCGCGGATTGCTGCATGGATCTGTTTTCGCATTTCTTCCGCTTTGCTCTCCTGCCCCTTCAAGATCTCCAACTGTTCCCCGGTCTTTTTCAGCAGTTCAAACAGATGATTGGTATCCTGTCTGTTTTTCAATTCCATCTGTATCGCATCCGCACGTTTTTCTCCTGTGCATTTTTCTTCTCCTGACTCTTCTCCTTTGCTTCCCCGGACTGACAGATTATTTCCACACAGTCCAGCACTTCTTTTTGAGGCGGCAGTTGAAGGCTCAGCAGCTGTTCCCAGACATCTCTTCTTTCATCATTCTGTGCAATCTGCACCCGTTCCATTTCCCGCCTGCAGTCCATGCTGTTTTTTTCCAACTGAATGTACAGCTCTTTTGCCTGCTCTTTCAGTGTGTCCTGAATCTTCCAGAAAATCCGTGTATGAAAAATTTTTGAAAAAATCTGCTTTCGTTCTTTTGATTCCGCATGCAAAAGCTTCAAAAAATCGCCCTGTGCGATCATAGCGATCTGGGTAAACTGATTGACATCCAGCCCGATGATCTCCTCTATCTTCAGATCGATCTCCTTTTTCTTTCCCTGAAATTCACTTCCATCCGGAAGAATCAGGCTGATCTTTGCAGTCTCTTTGACAAACTTTATTGTCCCGTCCGCATTCTTTCGTTTGGAAGGACGCAAATATTCCGGATTTCTTCGGACGGTATATTCCTGATCCCGGTACAGAAACTGAAACTCCACATATGTGTCTGTCTCGGAATCTGCATACTGGCTGCGCATCATGTTTCCGTCCCGCTTTCCTCCGCTGGTTCTTCCATAAAGTGCATAGGTTACGGCATCAAAGATGGTTGTCTTTCCGGCGCCGGTATCGCCCGTGATCAGAAAACATCCGTTTTGTATTCCTGTAAAATCGATTCTCTCCACTCCCCTGTAGGACCCAAAGGCAGACATTGTCAATTTGATCGGCTTCATCTATTCTTCCTCCATCTCTTCTGCGATCTTGTTCATCACCTGCTGCTCTTCTGCATTCAGCGCTCTTCCCTGCATCTCCTGAAAAAAGTCCCCGAAAATTTCAAGCGGAGATGCCATGCGCACAACTTCCGCATCTTTCATCAGCTTTTGCCTGGTGCGGGAATTATCCATACGTACCTCCAGAATGTGGGAAAATACCTTCTCCAGCTGTTCCTTCGGTCGATATGGATCTGTCTCATCCGTCAGTGTGATACTGACATAGTCCTCTTTCGCTTCCTCAGGAACAGTTTTCAACAATTCCTTTAGTGTTCCCCTGAACTTTTTCACATCCCTAAGCGGATGCAGTGGATAAGTCTCCACTTCCACAGGTGTGCCCTTCTCTTTCAGCGTCACCAGATGCAGAGATTTTGTCTGATTGCACTCACTGACAGAATATTTCAGCAGTGTCCCCGGATAACGCACAGACTCTCTTCCTACCTTCTGAGCGCTGTGCAGATGTCCCAGCGCCGCATAGTCAAATCGAAGAAGCGGCGTAACATCCACATTATCAATCCCTCCCACGGAGAAAATCTCTGAATCACAAGTCTCTGTGTTTTGACCTGCCCCGGTATAAAACTGATGCGTCACAATGACGTTTCTTTTGGTGGTATCAACCAGTTCTCTCTCCAGCAGCATCTGTACTGCCTTACTGTAGCTCTCCGGCATTTCTCCGTCAAACACGGTTCTTACATATCCCGGTTTCAGAAACGGGAGAAGATAAAAATCCACCTCTCCGTATTCATCCTGAAGTGTCACTTTTTTGAGAAATTCTTCCTGATTCTGCGGCAGTTTTCCTGCAATGTAAATCCCCTTTTGCCCAAGAATTCCACTGGCATAGTCAATCCTTTGCGCGGAATCATGGTTTCCGCTGATGATCAGGATCGGAATTTCCGGTTTCAGTGCAGAAAGTGCAGTCAAAAACCAGTCAAAAATCCCCACCGCCTCAGCAGATGGTACAGACTTATCATACACATCCCCTGCGATCACGATTGCATCCGGTCTCAGCATTCTGGCATACTCCACCACTTCCCCCAGAATATGCTCCTGATCTTCTTTTAAATTGTACTGATGAAGCTGTCTGCCGATGTGCAGATCTGACAAATGGATAAACCTCATCTTCTATTCCCCCTGTATCTATAATTTTAATCCCCGATACCGGTCAAAACATGCGAAGATCTCCTGCGTTCTCGGACGGGCCAGGCTGGCAACAGAAGAGGTGCTTTCACAAAGTGCGGCAAGCGACTCCTTCTCAATCTTCTCTTCCAGCATTGCCACGACTTCCTGCAAGGTACGTGTTCCATCCAGTAAATGGCGCTGCGCATATTTTACACAATATCCGAGAGCAGTTACCTGTTCGCTGTCTGTGATCTGCTCCACATAACGCAGATCGATCGTCTCCCGATTGATGGAAATCGCTTCTTTCCCCAAGGTCTTCATTTTGATGCGGTCATTTCCTTTCCACTCCCGTCCCTGCTGTGGTTTTCTTGCAAAAGCAGGCTTTTTCGCTTTCTCTTTCGGTCCGCTCAACTGAGGAAACTGTTCTGCTTCTTTTTTCGCCGTCTGCGTGATATCCTTCGGCATGTACCGATCCATCTGCACGATGCAGTCCGCGATATGAAAATAAGCTCCGGAGCTTCCCGCCACGATCACAGTGGAAATCCCCTCTTCTTCATATAACTCCCGGATGCGTTCGATAAACGGCGTGATCGGCTCCATATCCCGGTGGATTACCCTCTGCATCAGTTCATCCCGGATCATGAAGTTTGTCGCGCTGGTATCCTCATCGATCAGCATGACACCTGCTTTCGCTTCCATTGCTTCCACAACGTTTGCAGCCTGAGACGTACTTCCGCTGGCATCCTCTGTATAAAAATGAGTGGTATCTTTTCCATTTGGCAGATCATTGATAAACATGGAAATGTCCGTTTTTTTGATACTTCTTCCGTCTTCTGCGCGAAGCTTGACTGCTGTGGAATCAGTGATCACATATTCTCTTCCATCACCTGCAATATGATTGTACACGCCAAACTCCAACGCCTTCAAAAGAGTGGACTTCCCATGGTATCCGCCTCCCACGATCAGCGTGATCCCTTTTCGGATTCCCATTCCTCTTATCACACCTCTGTGCGGCAGCGTAATTTCCACTTCCATCTCCTCTGGAGACCGGAAACAAACTGCGCTTTTCATCGGACGGGCGGAAACGCCTGACTCTCGCGGCAGAATAGATCCGTTTGCAACAAAAGCACACAATCCCAGCTTTGGCAGTATGTCTCGAAGTGCCTGCTGGTCCTCTGCCAGATCACTGATCTTCTGCAGTCTCTTCGCATCACAGTTTTTATAGTAGAGTGCCTTTTCGACACACTCCGGAAGAAACTCAAAAAAGATCCGGATCCATTCTCTTGCATTGATCGTCCTTCCGTTTGCCGGAAATCCCACTTCCAGACGAATGTGGATATCTCCTGTTTTTTCATCGATCTGCGCCGCACTTCTCTCCAGCACTTCCTGACCGCACCGGCTGATAGAGATCATCCCGCTCTTCCCGGATCCCTTTGCCTTGAATCCAAATTTCTCACAACACTGTCCGAACTGCCGGATCAGCGCATCCTCCAATGCTGTTTTCTGCCATTTTGTCTGATATAACTGCTCCGGAAATCCTGCAATCTTTCCTTTCACCTGAATACTGACCCTGGATGGAGATGCAAACGGATCTCCCTGTACATGGTCAATAGATAGCAGATAGCCCGGAAACTGATACATTCCCTTTGTGTCTTTATAGGCAGGATAACTCCTGTGATCGATCCTTGTCACAAGCTGTCTCAATTCTGCTGCTGTCTTCATACTTTTTATTCCCTCCCATTACAAAAATCCGGACACGATTCTCGTTCAAATCGCATCCGGTTTTTTCTTCATTTCTTTGATTGATTAAACTTCGAAGATCAGATCTCCGTAAGAAGGCATCGGCCATGCCTCTTTGTCCACGATCATTTCCAGTTTGTCGATCGGTCTTCTCAGATTCTCCATTGCCGGGCACACTTCATCGTAGTAGAAATTTGCCTGTACCGGTCCTTCTTCTTTGGCAGCTGCCTGTGCTGTCACCTCTTCCAGACGTGCCAGAGCTGCTCTTGCCTCTTTCAAGAGTACTGTGATCTCCTCAAGTGTCTCTGCCTGTACACTTGCATCCACACCTGCTTCCTTTACCGCAAGTACTGTATCTGCGAGCGTTTTTGTATATTTGATCACTGCAGGGATAAACTGTTTTCTTGCCATATCGATCATCGTACGGGCTTCGATGTTAATCGCTTTTGCATAACTCTCGTACTGGATTTCTGCACGGGATTCCAGCTCTGCTTTTGTAAATACTCCAAATCTCTCAAACAATGTCACTGCTTTCTCTGTCACCATTGCCGGAATTGCTTCCACCATAGATTTGATGTTCGGAAGTCCGCGTCTTTCTGCTTCCTTCACCCAGGCTTCAGAGTAACCGTCTCCATTGAAAATGATTCTCTGATTCTCCATTGCATATTCTTTGATCAGATCATGAACTGCAAGCTGGAAATCATCTGCTTTCTCCAGAACTTCGCAAGCCTCTGCAAATGCCTCTGCCACGATCGTATTCAGAACAATGTTGGCAGATGCGATGGAATCTCTGGAACCTACCATACGGAATTCAAATTTATTTCCTGTAAACGCAAACGGTGATGTTCTGTTTCTGTCTGTCGCATCCTTTGTCAGTTCTGGAAGTGTTCTTACACCAGTCTCCAGCTTTCCGCCTTCCAGACTGTGTGTTGCTTCCCCTGTACTGATCAGCTGATCGATCACATCTTCCAACTGTTCTCCAAGGAATACGGAAATAATTGCAGGAGGTGCTTCGTTTGCTCCCAGTCTGTGATCATTTCCAGGATCTGCTGCCGATTCTCTCAGAAGATCCGCATGCTTGTTAACCGCCTTCAGAATGCAAGTCAAAACAAGCAAGAACTGAATATTCTCATGTGGTGTTGTTCCCGGATCCAGCATATTGATTCCATCATCTGTAATGATCGACCAGTTGTCGTGCTTTCCGGAACCGTTGACGCCTGCAAATGGTTTTTCATGAAGGAGACATTTCATTCCGTGCTCGCATGCGATCCGCTTTAATGTCTGCATTACAATCTGGTTGTGATCTACCGCAATATTCGCTTCTGCATAAATCGGTGCCAGTTCATGCTGAGCCGGTGCCACCTCATTGTGCTGTGTCTTGGAAGAAACCCCTACTTTCCAGAGTTCAATGTTCACATCACGCATAAAAGCAGCGATTCTCTGGCGGATTGTTCCGAAATAGTGGTCGTCCAGCTCCTGTCCTTTCGGAGGCATCGCACCAAACAACGTACGTCCTGTATATATTAAGTCTTTTCTCTGAAGGAATTTTTCTGCATCTACAAGGAAATACTCCTGCTCTGCCCCAACGGATGGAGTCACTTTCTTTGAAGTTGTATTTCCAAACAAACGCAGAAGTCTGAGCGCCTGTACATTCAATGCCTGCATGGAACGAAGCAGTGGAGTCTTCTGATCCAGTGCTTCTCCTGTATAAGAACAGAAAGCGGTCGGAATACAAAGTGTAGCTCCTGCTGCGTCCTGTCTTACAAACGCCGGAGAAGTACAATCCCATGCTGTATATCCTCTCGCCTCAAAGGTAGCCCGAAGTCCGCCTGACGGGAAAGAAGATGCATCTGGTTCTCCTTTGATCAGCTCTTTTCCTGAGAAACTCATCAGCACTTTTCCGCTTGGAAGTGGAGCTGAAATAAAAGAGTCATGCTTTTCCGCTGTCACACCTGTCAACGGCAAAAACCAGTGTGTATAATGTGTCGCCCCTTTTTCGATTGCCCATTCTTTCATCTCATGTGCAATGACGTCTGCTGTCTCTATATCCAGTTCTGTTCCTTCTTCGATCGTCTGTTTCAGCTTCTTGTACACCTTTTTCGGGAGACGCTCCTGCATCACTGTGTCATTGAAAACATTTTCCCCAAAAATATCCGCTACATTGAATAATTCTGTGCTCATAAAACTACCTTCCTTCATTTCACTTTTGTAAACGCATTTTCTAAAAAAGGCATTCCAAGCAAGCTTGGAACGCCTTTGTTCTCATCTACGAGGCTTAGTATACCTCAATCACCGCAAAAAGGCAAGTTAAAATTTCTAACAAATACTTATTACTTACGCTTCTGCTTTTCCAACAGAGCCAAACAGCTCCATTTTTTCTTTTACAGTTGCCATGATTGCATCTGCGCCTGGTTTTAATAATTTACGTGGGTCGAATCCCTTTCCTTCCAGGTCTTTTCCAGCTTCGATATATTTGCGTGTTGCATCTGCGAACGCAAGCTGGCACTCTGTATTTACATTGATCTTAGCAACTCCGAGGCTGATCGCTTTTTTGATCATGTCTTCCGGAATACCTGTACCACCGTGAAGAACCAGTGGCATATCTCCTGTCAGCTGCTGGATTGCATCCAGAGTCTCGAAGCTGAGTCCTTCCCAGTTCTCTGGATATTTTCCGTGGATGTTACCGATTCCTGCTGCAAGGAAATTGATACCAAGATCAGCGATCATCTTACATTCCTGTGGATCTGCACATTCACCTTTTCCTACAACTCCGTCTTCTTCTCCACCGATAGAACCAACTTCAGCTTCCAGAGACATTCCGTGCTCTTTTACAACTGCTACCAGTTCTTTTGTCTTTGCAATGTTTTCTTCGATCGGATAGTGAGATCCATCAAACATGATAGAAGAAAATCCTGCTTCTACACATTTCATACATCCTTCGTAGCTGCCGTGATCCAGGTGAAGAGCAACCGGAACTGTGATGTTCATCTCTTCTAACATTCCCTCTACCATACCTACTACAGTCTTGTATCCTGTCATATATTTTCCTGCACCTTCAGATACTCCCAGGATAACCGGTGATTTGCATTCCTCTGCTACTGTCAGGATTGCTTTTGTCCACTCCAGGTTGTTGATGTTGAACTGTCCTACTGCATAATGACCTGCTTTTGCTTTCTGAAGCATTTCTGTTGCTGATACTAACATATTTTCTCCTCCAATTCTTTGCGCACAGCCGTCTGTGGCAGCGCATACTATAGGTTTCACTCTATGGCTTTCATTATATCTTATCTGCCATTAAAAGACAATCTGTAATTATTACAATAAAACAAAGAATATACACAATTTCTTTGGCAGATTCTGTGATTTTTTTAACAAGACAGGAACCTCTCATTTACACTCCTGTCTTTCCTGTTTAAAAAGCTTCCGCGCCTCTGATATCATCTGTTGAATATGTTCATGCCGATAATCCATTTTATTCTGGCATATAATTTTCAAACGGAGTATAATCTTTGTTTAATTGGGATGTTAAGTTTTATACTATTTGAAATATTCCATTATGAATATGCATATACATTATCTCAATGTTTCTTCTTGATTGGTATTCTTTATGCTATAGTAGAATATCTTACAAACAAGAAAATGTTGTTAGAAAAATTAAACAGATTACATCAATAACTTATATGAGGCAGTAATTCCCTTAAAAGGAGTTACTGTTTTTTCATTCCTTATCGGACGGAGTTCGCCTGCCGCAGGCATGAATTACAGGATACTCGGATGGGTATACTACTTTGAATTCTTTGTGAACTAAGGCTTTTGGGCAAATTATTTGCAGGTTAAATTTGTTTTGATTTTACGCTTGATACCCTACTTGATACCCTGCGCATAGACATGGTTTCTTTAAAAAGCTTTTTGTACAACACAGTTTCCCACTGGAAGACAAAAAGACAATCAAACGATTATATAGAAAAATAAACTTGAATACCGTTCATGAAATGGTCGGTCATGCAGATGAACGAACAACTTTAGGAAACTACTGCTTTGACCGCAACACGGAAGTAGAAAAGGCTAATTTAATCGAAAAAGCTTCAGCTTGCTAAAGTGTAATCAAGTGTAATCAAAAATTCAATCACAATTTCATACATCCACCAAGCACCAAGAAAATTTTTAAGGCTTCAAATCCCTTGAAAACAAAGGCTTTTAGGCAAAAAAATATCCGCAGAACTCTTCTGCGGATACCCTTTCAAAAGTGACTCCAAGGGGAATCGAACCCCTGATTCCAGCGTGAGAGGCTAGCGTCTTAACCGCTTGACCATGGAGCCATGTCCTCATCACTGCTTCAGTGATGACCGATTTATATATTAGCATAGCTCCATAGGAATTGCAACCCCTTTTTGAATTTTTTATTTTTTCTATTTTTCTGAAATTTCTTCCGTTTCCAGCCCTACTTCTTCCAGAATCTGTGTATTCTCGATTCTTCCTTTCACAGACAACTGCTGGATCATCTGGGATTTTACCATAATCCGCATCCCCTGCTTCCAGTTACGGATATCGACACAGTCATGTTCTCCGCCAAACTCTCCATCCAGCGTCCAGGGAATCTCCTCAATCGATTCGAACTTCACTTCTTTGGCTTTAAAGGAATACATATGAGCAGAATCAATCTGCTTGATTAAAAGAGAGGCCACGATCTCATTCAGCTCGATTGGATTTTTCGGAGTCTTGATCAGTGTCACTTCAAATTCTCCGTCATCAAAGATGACCTCTTTTCCGACAATCCCCTTGAATCCTCCGACAGAACGTGAATTTGTCACCATTCCGAATACAAAATCATCCTCTATTGTCTCTCCGTCATGTGTAATCTTAATATGATAAGACGGAATATTAAACAGACGTTTTGTTCCCTCCAGCACATAGGCCAGATGACCCAAAACATTTTTCACACTCTGTTTTGTCTCATAAGAAACATCTGTAAACAGACCAAATGCGGCTATATATACAAAATAATCGTCATTGAACACTCCTACGTCACACGGGAAAGGAACCCCGTTTGCCGCCGTATCTGCGGCTTCCAGCAGATCCTTCGAAATGTGCAGGCTGTTTGCAAAATCATTGGTCGTTCCCGTGGGAATATATCCGATCGGGACCGGGTCTTTACGTCTCGCCATTGCAGTCACAACCTCATCCAGAGTCCCGTCTCCTCCGCTGCACACAACCACATCATAGCTTTCGGTATAAGATTCTGCCTTTGCCATGGCATCATGATAACACTGCGTCGGATATACGGTCACCTCATATCCGGCTTTTACAAAAATATCCAATACATCTGATAACTTTGGTTTTAATACCCCTGTTCCCGCATTCGGATTGTATATGAACAGCATCTTTTTCATATTGCTCTCTCCCGTCTTTCTATTCTTGAAAGGGCTGTGCCTACGCACAGCCCCCTTTACTACATCATCTATTTTGTCTTTTTCAAAAAAGTCTTAATTCCTTCTGCAGCCTTTTCTTCATCTTCGCCTTCCGCAACAACTGTCACTTCATCACCTTCCTGAAGAGCAAGACTCATCATTCCCATAATACTTTTTGCATTGATCTTTTTGTTGTCCACCTGAATGTAGACTTTGCTGGCGTACTGGCTTGCCTCCTGTACCAACAAAGCAATCGGTCTGCCTTCAATTCCATCTTCATGCCCTACAATAACCGGTGTTTCAATCATAATAATCCTCCTTGTTTTGCCTTTCCTTTTCTGCCAGATCACTTAATTTTCTTAATCTGTGATTTACCCCGGATTTGCCGACAGGCGGCGATAAGAGTTCCCCTAACTCTTTTAATGTTGCATCCGGATGTGAAAGACGTGCATATGCCACTTCTCTTAGTCCCTCTGCCAGTTTTTCAAGCCCCATGTTATCCCTGAGATACGTAATATCTTCCAACTGCTTTACAGCTGCAGAGACGGTCTTGTTAATATTGGCAGTTTCACAATTCACCTTACGGTTCACTGTATTGCGCATATCCTTTAAGATTCTGATATTCTCCAGTTCCATCAGAGAAACATGCGCCTCCATAATATTTAAAATATCTGCTATCTGATCGCCCTCTTTTAAATACACTACGTATGACTTTTTCCTTCGTACGATCTTCGCATCCATGGAAAAATCACACATCAGTCTCTGAATCTGCTTTGCCATCACATCCGAATCGCACACAATCTCAAAATGATAGGATTTATTCGGATCACTCATGGAACCAGCCCCAAGGAAGGCTCCCCGCAAAAACGCACGACGACAGCATGGCTGCTGTACAATAAGGGGACTGACAATATGAAACTCTTCGAATCCACCTCTGTGCTCCTCCAAAAGCTTTGCTGCCTGAAGGACACGCAGTGCATCTTCATGCCGGACTATCATCACAGAATAGACCGCACTTTGTTTCTCTATATTCCTTCGGATAGAGATATCAGCTTCTATATTAAATGTTTTTCGAATCAATGTAAAGACTTTTCTTGCAACAGCCAGATTTTCCGTATTGATTTTTACTCCGTACTGATTAAAACTGTTGATCGTCACTGCCCCGCACATCCCGATCAAAGCTGCAATTTCTGCAATCTGACAGTGTCTTGCGCTGCTCCACTGCTGCGAAAGCTCTTCTTTTACTTTTCCTGAAAATGACATCGTGTATACCTGCTATTTTCCCTTTCTGATGGCATCCTTCTCAATATCTCTGTGTTCAATGCGAACCCCGTAATTCTCCCGTACTTCCAGGTACTGATACAATGCGTTGGCAAGTGTAACAGAACGGTGTTTTCCGCCTGTACACCCGACTGCAACAACAAGCTGGTTCTTCCCTTCCAGAATATAATTCGGAATCAGAAAATCCATCATCTGGCTCAATTGTCTGAAAAATTCCTGCGCCTTATCACTCTTCATCACATAATCTCTGACCTCTGCCTCATTGCCGGTCTTTGCGCGTAATTCTTCTATATAATAGGGATTCGGAAGAAACCGGACATCAAATACAAGATCCGCATCCTGTGGAATACCATACTTAAATCCAAAGGACATTACCGTGATATACAGATTTTTAAAATCCTTGCCCTTTACAAAAATCTTTTCCAGTTCCACGCGAAGCTCTCTTGTCAGCATTTTGCTCGTATCCAGAATAAACGTCGCGCGAATCTTTAAAAATGCGATTTCCTCCCGCTCTTTGGCAATTCCTCTGTCAATATGTCCCGCGCCTCCCAGAGGATGCTGTCTTCTTGTTTCTTTATAACGCTTCAAAAGGACATCATTTCCGGCATCCAGAAACAAGATTTCATAATGGATCCCGCTTTCATCCAGTTCTTTTAAGTATCCCTCTAACCCCCGAAATGCCTGTCCGCCTCTGATATCGATTCCCACTGCCGCCTGATTCAGCTTGGAATCCGGCATGGCGATCATCTCTGCAAATTTAGGCAAAAGCGGCACCGGAAGATTGTCCACACAAAAGTATCCCATATCCTCCAACATCTTCAGCGCTGTAGATTTTCCAGCCCCCGACATTCCTGTAACAATGACAAACCTCATAATTTAAAATTCTCCTATCCGTTTCACTTCTGTCTCCAGATGTACTCCAAACTTCTCTTTCACGGTCTCCTGTACGTGCTCGATCAACGACAGAACATCCTTTGCAGACGCATTACCGCGGTTGATCACAAATCCTGAATGCTTCTCGGAAATCTGGGCGTCCCCAACCGAATAGCCTTTCAGTCCGCTGTCCTGAATAAGCTTGCCCGCAAAATAGCCTTCCGGTCTCTTAAATGTACTTCCCGCACTGGCATACTCCAGTGGCTGCTTTGTGATTCTGCGCTCCTTCAGGTCATCCATATACGCTTTGATTTCCTCAGGATTGCCTTTTTCGAGTGCGATCGTTGCGCCCAGAACTGTATACCCTTTTGTCGCCACAACACTTGTTCTGTAACCCAGTTCCAGTTCTTCCAGAGATAAGGTCAAAAATTCTCCTTCCGGAGTCAGTACATCCGCACTTTCCAGTACATGCTTCATCTCTCCGCCATACGCCCCGGCGTTCATCATCACTGCTCCGCCAAGAGTTCCCGGTATCCCGGATGCAAACTCAAATCCGGTCAGACTGTTTGAAAGTGCCTGTGCTGCAATCTTTGACAACAGGGCTCCCGCCTGCGCATAGATCTTATTTTCCTCTGTCCGGATCTCATTCATCCGTTTGCAGATCTGGATCACAACTCCCCGATATCCTTTATCTCCTACCAGAAGATTGCTTCCATTTCCTAATATATAATATGGAATCTGTTCTCTCTTACAAAGAAGCAGAATCTCTCTTATCTCATCCTTTGACTGCACTGTCACAAAATAATCCGCCGGACCTCCGATACGAAATGTCGTATGCTTCTTCATCGGCTCATCTCTCAATACATTCTCTTCCCCTGAAATCTTACATAATTGTTTATACACCCTGTGCTCATCTCCATTTCTGTTCTTGTTTTTTCTTTCACCATCATACAACAACCTTCCCGCAAAGTAAAGCGTACATTCGCACATTCCTCCCTCCCCATTGCTTGCAAAATCCGGCAAAATGATGTATAGTAATAAATACCTGTATATCAATAGAGGGAACATTTTTAACAAAAGGAGTGAACAACACAATTGGACTCGAGTGATACTTTCCAATTTATAATTCTTGTTATCTTATTATTACTATCGGCATTCTTTTCATCTGCAGAAACTGCACTGATGACAGTCAACAAAATCCGACTGCGTTCTCTTGCAGATGACGGCAACCGGCGTGCAGCTTTGGTGCTGGATACAACCGAAAAGCATACTTCCAAAATGCTGAGTGCCATTCTGATCGGTAATAATATCGTCAATATTTCCGCATCTTCCTTATCAGCAACACTGGCTTATTCATTCGGCGGTTATATGGTAAGTATTGCAACTGCGATCCTGACGGTTGCGATTCTGGTATTCGGTGAGATCACCCCGAAGAATTTTGCCACGATACATGCAGAGAAGATTTCTCTTGCTTATATTCCGATTATACGCTTTTTCATGTTTATTATGACTCCGATCATCTTTTTGATCGATTTATTTTCCAGAGGCTTTATGTTTCTGCTTCGTGTAGATCCAAATGCCAGAAATAATGCGATGACAGAAGACGAACTTCGAACGATCGTGGATGTCAGCCATGAGGACGGCGTCATCGAATCTGAAGAAAAAGAGATGATCTACAACGTGTTTGATCTCGGAGACGTAAAAGCAAAAGAAGTCATGGTTCCGCGTGTCCACGTTGCATTTGCCGATGTGAACAGCAGCTACCGCGAACTCATTGAGATTTTCAAAGAATATAAGTTTACGAGACTTCCGGTATACGAAGATACGACCGACAACGTCATCGGTACCATCAATATGAAAGATCTGCTTCTGTTTGAAGATAAAGCAAACTTTCAGGTACGCAACATTTTGAGAGAAGCTTACTTCACCTATGAATATAAGAATATTTCTGAGCTTCTGGTTGAAATGCGCGATGCCAAGTTCAATATTGCCATTGTACTGGACGAGTATGGAGAGACTGCGGGTATCATTACTCTGGAAGATGTTCTGGAGGAGATTGTAGGTGAGATCCGCGATGAATACGATGAAGCAGAAGAAGAGCTGATCCAGAAAGTCAATGATCAGGAATATATTGTAGAAGGTTCTATGAATCTGGATGACCTCAATGACAATCTCGGAACAGAACTGGAATCTGAAGATTATGACTCTCTCGGAGGATTTATCATTGAGCATCTGGACAGACTTCCGGAAGTTGGAGATCATATCACGACTGAAGATCAGATTCGCCTTGTAGTCGAAAAACTGGACAAAAACCGTATCGAAACTGTTCATGTGTATCTGCCTCCAAAAGCAGATTCCGGACTCGAGGAAAACGACAACTGATTTTAATACTACAAAGGACGACTGGTTTTGAACAATCATTCCAAAACCAGTCGTCCTTTTTCCCCAATGTAATTTCCATCACAACAGAAAGGATGTATACGATGAAAGATTTATCTGATTTCTGCCCTGAATTTCAGGAAGCAGCTGCTTATTACGCAAGTTTAAACACACCTTCCGACCAGGCGATCCTGGTGGAATTTTTACGGGAGACCCAGGATATCTTTGGCTGTATCCCCAATGATGCCAAAGAACAGATTGCATCGATCATGCAGGTAAAGCCTGCCCTGATCGATACTCTCATCCGGCTTTATCCGAGTCTTTCCAGCCAGACTTATCAAAAAGAAATTATTTTGTGTACGGGAAGCACCTGCAGCAGCAAACAATCTGCCCTGCTTTTAAGAAAACTGGAGCAAAAGCTTCAGATCCGACAGGGAGAGGTAACTTCTGACGGCACTTACCTTCTGCGTACTCAAAAATGTTTTAAACAATGCGGACAAGGTCCTAATATGAAAGTCGGTGATAAGATGTACCACCATGTAACTGCCGAACTCATCGATCAGCTGTTTTAGGCCTGCTGTTTTCAGGTGCTGACGATCACAGTCGGATATCCGGCTCTTTTGAGCATCTGCTCCATCCTTGCTGCATCTTCCAGTGTAATATAATTCCCCACTCTTACACGGTAGAGGCGATCTCCTTCCACAATATAAGCAGGAAAATCCTGTTCTAACAGTTCTTCCAGCAGGTTCTGTGCATATCTTTCGTTTCGGTATGCACCAACCTGTACTTCATATCCCGGAGATTCTACCTCATGATTCGACTCCAGTGTATCCAGAATTCCATAAGCGATCGCCTGTGCGATTTCTTCAAAATTTTCGTCAAACAATTTGTTGTCTACATCTGAATTGATGAATCCAACCTCCACCAGCACTGCCGGCATTTTCGTTCTCTTTAAGACAACCAGGTTCGGTCTTGCCTTTACCCCAAGATTCACAAATCCGATATCTTCCAGCTGTTCGTTGATGTTTTCTGCCATCTTAAGCTTAATCCCTGATTTGTCATATACAAGACTCTCTACCCCTGATACTGCATTGTCTGAAGGAAACGAATTTCTATGAATAGAAACAAAAAAGTCTACTCCTGCATTGTTTGCTTCCATTGCCTTCTGATAAGGAGATTCATACACATCTGTCGTACGGGTGTACTGCACATCCAGGCCATGAGCCTCCAAAATCTCTCCCACCGCCAGCGTCAGACGAAGGGTATCATCCTTTTCTTTCCGCTCTTTATAAACTGCTCCCGGATCTCTTCCTCCGTGTCCGGCATCCAGCATGATTGAATATGGCATATTCTATTGATTTCCTTTCCTGTCCGTTCTGTAATAGAATATGCAGATTCTGATACAAAGGTGCAATCAATAATGCCTTTCTGACATACTCAGCATTTTCTCCAAAAAATGTTCGAACTCTACCGAGAACAAGTCCATCACTTCCTGATAAATCTGGGCCTTCATCTCACAGGTACTGGAGCTGCATATGGAATCCTTTTCCCTCTTATGCTCCTCCTGCTGCATTCTGAAATACAGTGTTTTGAGCAGATTGGAATTTTGTGTATGTTCACAATCCAGATACAGTTCTACTATATCACGTTCTCCTTTGGTCAAAGCCACTTCAAATGCATGCCGTATTGCTCTTTCTACTCTGGAGGCCGTCGTTTCGTGCAGGCGGGCAATCTCAAAATATAAAGAGCAGATTTTTCCGTCAGGATAATAAGGATCCGTATCAAATAATTCTATCGCATCACAGATATACGTAAATCCTTTTATGCTGGCTGGTACCCCCATTTGAAGAAGTACATCGATTGTCTTGTCTCTCATTTTTCTAACCCTCTCGTTTCTTGCCCGCACCACCACAATGTATCTCCAGTCTACGCCATATCCCTGTAAAAGTCAACAAATTTCTTGTAACATTTTGTTGACTTTATATGATTCTTGCACTATACTTGTTGCTATAAATCGAAATAGGAGGATGTCTGTATGAAAATCGGAAATCAAATACGTCATCGTCGCACAGAACTGAATCTTTCCCGTGGAGAACTTGCTAACAAAATTCAGGTAACCCCATCGGCAATTGCAAATTATGAGAATGGTATTAGCTACCCAAAACCGGATATTCTGGTTGCACTCATGAATGCCTTGGAAGTTGATGCCAATTATCTATACCGGGATTATCTTTCACCCAGGACAATTCAGCGTCTTTATAGAAATGTCCTAAGGCCAGAAGAAAAAGAGTCCATTCTCAAATATCGCGAACTTTCTGAAAGCAGAAAAAGTCTCGTTCGATTAATCATTGATGAAGAATATAAACGCATGAACCAAAGCGAATATATCAATCTTCCGTTTTACCGCCCCGGCATTCGTAAAGCACACTCCGGTTTTCTTTTTCAGGACACCAATCAAACTATTCGAGTCCGCAGAGAGCATATTCCCAAAGACAGCGATTTCTGCTTTCGGGTTCTGATTGACCGCTATCAGCCGGTATTTCAAAAAATGACATTATGGCAGTTCAGCGTATCAATGCCTCACACAATGAAATCGGGCTTTTCTGGTTCAATGGTATCTACTATATCCGGATTCTCTCTCAGGAAGGCAGCATCCGCAGGCTTCGTTCTCTCAATGTGATTGATCCTGATATCGTAGTCAATGAACAGGAGCAGCTGCAATGTATCGGTAAAATCCTGGGAAAAGTTTACGGAAGCTATGAGATTTGCGGAACTTGTGAAGAAGATGAGACAATACCCGAACACGAGATTGAAATCCAATAAAAAGCAGAATCTTGCGCCATATTTGGTACAAGATTCTGCTTTTTTATTTTTATTCCTGAACACATCCCTGTTCTTTCATTACATTGACAACCTGATTGACATACTCTGTGCATATCTCATCTGTTGCCGCTTCCACCATAACGCGGATCACAGGCTCTGTTCCGCTTTCTCTTACCAGAATTCTTCCGTCACTTCCAAGTGCTTCTGCCGCTGCTTTGATCGCATTCTGTACAGCTTCATTTTCCAATGTTGTCTTTTTGTCTGTCACACGGACATTCTGAAGAAGCTGCGGATAAATCTTCACTTCAGAGCACAGCTTTCCAAGTGACTGTTTCTTCTCCATAATGACTTCCATCAGCATCAGAGAAGTCAGGATTCCGTCTCCGGTTCTTGCGTGTTTGCTGAAAATAATATGTCCGGACTGCTCTCCGCCAAGAACAAATCCGTTTTTCATCATGTTTTCATACACATATTTATCACCGACTGCTGTCTGCTCATATTTCATGCCGACTTTATCACAAGCCTTGTAAAGCCCCAGATTGGACATTACAGTTGTAACTATCGTATTTCCTGCAAGTCGTCCCTGTTCCATCAGGTATTTTCCGCATACGTATAAGATCAGATCTCCGTCTACGACATTTCCATTCTCATCCACGGCAATACAGCGATCTGCATCTCCGTCATAGGCAAATCCTACGTCCAGATTGTTCTCTTTTACAAATGCCTGCAGCTTTTCAATATGTGTCGATCCGCAATTTGTATTGATATTTACACCATCCGGCTCATTGCTGATCACATATGTCTTTGCTCCGAGTGCATCATACACACTTTTTGCAATGCTGGATGAGCTTCCATTGGCACAGTCCAGACCAATCTTCATATCTTTAAAGGAACGTGTTGCCAGTGAGATCAGATGTCCGATGTAACGATTTCTTCCTGCCGCATAATCAACTGTTCTTCCAATGTGTTCCCCAACCGCAAGTGGAAGCTCTTCTGTTTTTCCGTCAATATACGCTTCAATCTGCTCCTCTACTTCTGCTTCAATCTTATGCCCCTGTCCGTTGATCACCTTGATTCCATTGTCATAAAACGGATTGTGGCTCGCAGAAATCATAATTCCGCAGTCAAAATCTTCTGTTCTTACCACATAGGACACACTCGGTGTTGTTGTTACATGTAAGAGGTATGCATCTGCTCCGGAAGCTGTCAGTCCTGATGCCAGTGCATATTCAAACATATAACTGCTTCGTCTTGTATCTTTTCCGATCACGATTCTGGCTTTCTTCTCTCTGCCAAAATACCATCCCAGATAACGACCTACTTTGAAAGCATGTTCTACTGTTAAAACAACATTTGCCTCTCCTCTGAATCCATCAGTCCCAAAATATTTACCCATATGTCTCCCTCTTATTCTTTCTTTTGACCTTTTGTGTCACTGCCTTTCAGTACGTCACCGCACTGACGCTCTTATTATATTCTTTTTGATTTTAAAATACAACTGTTTTCTGTTTTCGTTACTGTGAGTTGTTCTATAGTTACTGTTCCCACCAGATGCTAAATATAGATTCTTTCCCTTACATGCAAGCATGACGGTTCAGAACCTGTATTTAACATCCGGTGTGAACAGTAACGCTCTATACAAATTTCTGTTTTTCCTGTACAATGTATAATGTATGGTCATATATTCGACTACAAACAATAAGAATTTCTAAATAATTGGAGGAAATGATGATAAAATTAATTGCAAGTGATCTGGATGGAACTCTTTTACAAAACGATGCCCAGGCTCTCACTCCGCGGGCAATCGATCTGATCTCTAAGCTGTGCGATGCAGGAATCCATTTTGTGTCTGCCAGCGGAAGACAATACGACAATCAAAAGCGTGTCTTTGATCCCTTGAAAAACCGTATTTCATTTATCGCAGAGAATGGCTCAATCTGCATGCATCAGGGAAAAGTCATTTCCCGTGCTACGATCAACGATGATCTGGCAGCCAGGATTTTAAAGGAAATCAAAAAACAGAATCATTTCGAAATCGTAGTTTCCAGAGAAGATACCTGCTTTATCGAAAACAATGTTCCGGAATTTGTCAACCACATCGTCAATGTAATGCACAATACAACTCAGATCGTGGATGATATCACGAAAGTAGACGGACCGATCCTAAAAATCGCCATCTGCAACATGTCTGACAGCACTCATATTGTCGATAAATATTTGAAACACCTTCAGGATCTGTTTGGCTCTGAGATCAAAGTGGTCACTTCTGGAAATATCTGGATCGATTTTATCGCTCCAGGAAGCAACAAAGGAACCGCCCTTCAGAACTTGATGGATTTATTCCATGTAAAACCGGAAGAATGTGTTGCATTCGGAGATCAGTACAATGACATTGAAATGCTGCAGCTTGTCGGCACCAGCTATGCCATGTCCAACGCAGCTCCTGGAATTTCTTACTATTCTACCTATGTGACAGATTCTGTGGAGGACGTACTGGAAGACATTCTTGCACAGGTACGTTAACTCTGTAGCAAAAAAGGATGACATCTGCATCAGTCCATGTAGTCGTCATCCTTTTCACATTTTATTTGATATGTTACACGTTATCTCTCTTCGATCTCCATGATCATATCCACACGTCTCTGGTGGCGTCCGCCTTCAAACTCCGTGTTCAGCCATACATCTACGATCATTTTCGCGAGCTCTGCACCTACCACTCTTGCGCCAAATGCAAGCACATTACAGTTATTGTGTGCTCTGGACATCTTCGCTGTAAACGGCTCGCTGCAAACTGCTGCACGCACTCCTTTGACCTTGTTTGCTGCAAGAGATATTCCCAGTCCTGTACCGCAAATCAAGATTCCACAGTCCACTTCTTTTGCAACAACTGCACGGCCTACTGCTTCCCCATACTTCGGATAGTCACAGCTTTCAGATGAATCCGTTCCGAAATCTACGACTTCATGTCCTTTTTCTTTCAGAAATTCGATGATTTCTGCTTTTAATTCCAATGCTGAATGGTCATTTCCAATTCCAATTCTCATGATCTCTCTCCTCGTATCTCTTTCTTTTTCCAATTCTCTTCTATTGTCCAATATCCAAAGATAATTGTCAAGCATCCACATGTACTTTCTGCTATACAAAACAGGCACGAAAGACTGGCTTTTGCCAGATCTTCCATGCCTGTTTCACTTTTTCAAACCTGCTATTTATATTTATTGTTGTAAATAAACAAGAGTGTCAGCAAGCCTACCAGTCCTGCCAGTTCCATAATCAGTCCCGGCACGCCGATATTTTCTGTCCTATCATGATCAGGGCGAGGCAGACAACAAAAACAACAGCCATGATCAAAGTTCGAATCTTTTCTTGCATTTTTGTCTCCTCCTATCCTTTGAGTCCACCAAGTGTCATACCTTCTGTCAGTCTCTTCTGTACACAGATATACAGAACCAGTACCGGAATCATAACGATCACAAGACCTGCATACATGATACCGTAGTTGGTTGCTGTTCTCTCGACTGCCATCAGATTCTTCAGTCCCATTGCCAGTGTTCCGTTTTCATCCATCAATGTATATGCGATAATATATTCATTCCAGAATGTCAGGAAGTTGAACATAATCACTGTCAGAATACTTGGTTTTGCCATCGGAATCATGATCTTAACCATCGTCTTAAAGTATCCGCATCCATCCATATAAGCTGCTTCTTCAAATCCTTTCGGAAGTGTCTGGAAATATCCGCTCAGCAGATAAATCGTAAACGGCAGGTTACAGGATGCGTAGATCAGTGCCAGGATAAACCGGTTATCCAGGAAGAAATCTACATGCAGAGCCTTGTTCCAGGAACTCAGCATCAAAAAGATCGGTACTACAATGTAATTGACATTGATAAACAATCCTGCCATGAACGCACCATTGAAGAACTTCTTTCCTCTGAACTTAAAGCGTGCCAGCACATAAGATGCCGGAAGAGCCAGGATCAGAAGAAGTGCAAGAGCCAGCGCTGTCACAATGAAAGAGTTCAGGAAGAAATCTCCCATTCTTGCATCCTGAAATGCTACTACAAAGTTCTGATAGTAAAACTGTTTTGGAAGTGCCCATGGATTTACATCCGCTCCAATGAATTCTGCATTCTTCTTCAAACTCGCCATAAATACCCATGCAACCGGTACAATGATCGAAATAGCCAGAGCGATCAGAGCTACATAGATAAAAATCTTGTAAAGTACATGTGTAGGAATTCTGTGTTTTTTCTCATGCATATCTCTACTTCGCTCCTTTCTAGAATTCTAAGACTTCTCTGTCTGTAATCTTGTTTACAACTGCTGCCAGTATGAACGAGAAGAGGAATACAACAACTCCGATCGCCATACCGTATCCGTATACACCTGCTCCATATGCCTGCTTGTACATATAGTTCAGGAAAACTTCTGTCTTTCCGTTCGGGCCTCCGTCTGTCATGATCTGAACAAACAGGAAACTTAAGTTGATCGTACTGATGATATAGAATGTCAATGTAGTACGGATATTGCTCCAGATCAACGGCAAAGTCACCTGGAAGAAAATCTGAATCTCTGTTGCTCCATCCAGTGATGCGGCCTCATAGAGATCTTCCGGAATTGCTGCCATACTGGACATATACATGACCATATAATATCCGATTGCCTGCCATACCAGTGCAAAGATCACAGAATAAATAACAATACTCGGATCTCCCATCCACTGATGCTTTAATCCACTCAGATGAATCGCATCCAAAAATGTATTGAGCAGTCCTGTACTCGGATTGTAGATTGCACCGAAAATACCTGCAATAACAACAATACTCAAAATGTTTGGTATGTAGAAAATAATTCTGAAGAAATTCTTGCCTTTAAAGTTCCCTCTTGAAAGTAACGCCGCAAATAAAACTGCAAGAACGATCGTACAGATCATTACCATTACAATGATAAGAATCGAGTTCTGCATCGCTTCCAGAAAGTTCTTATCATCCATCAGTTTTACAAAGTTGCTGAATCCCACAAAACTCTTCTTATTTGTAATTCCACCCATGCGGTACAAGGACATACGGAAGACATTGATCGTCGGAATAAATATAAAGATCGTTGCCAGAATTACAGCAGGCGCCAGACAAATGAATATAAATCTTCTCTGCGCTTTCTCCCTGTTCATAGATTTCCTCCTCCATACTGCTGTCTTTTAAAAACGGTGAGTTATCATAACTCACCGTTTCATGTCAGCCGAATATCACTCTTTTATTTCTCTAATGCGTCTGCGCATTTTTCCCAAGTCTCTACTAACTGTTTCTGCCATTCATCAACCGTCATATCGCCTGTGTTGATAGACTCGATCGGTCCGTAAACAGCTTTTGCCATATCCAGTCCTTCGATCGGAGCTGTTGTTGCCCATTTACCTGTAACAGCTACAACGTCATCTGCTGTTGCTGCTGCATAACAGTCTTTTGTAACACCGTCTGGAAGCTTGTCTGCTGCTCCTTTTACAGGAACTACTACTGGTGTATCAGATTCTTTTCCGGACTCTTTGTCTGTTGTCTTGTTGTTCAGACAGATATCAACTACTTCGTCAGAATACATGAATTTCACAAATTCTTTTGCAAGATCCATGTTCGGTGCATCAGCAGGTACCCACATCTGCTCTGTAAATGTGTATACAGACTGTGATTCATCTTCGCTCCATTTCGGAACACCCATCATACCCCATTCGTAATCTTCCGGAGTAGAAGCTGCCATCTCACCGATCACCCAGTTTCCGTTTGGCATAAATAATGCTTTTCCATCGATTACGTTCTGCTGATTGATCTTGAATCCACCGTCAGCGTTTGCATTGGAAACTGTATCTTCCTGTGTATAGTCTTTTCCTACAAGTTTTGCAACTGTATCAAGAACTTTCTTTCCTTCTTCAGATGTCCATGTATCTGCATCATATTTTAATGCATCATTGTAGAAATCAAGTCCGCCTGCCTGTGCGAGCATTGCATAGATTGTAGCATCAAAGTATCCTGTTGTAGGGAATGTAAAGAGTGCATGTCCGTCTTTCTTAGCCTGCTCGCCAAGTGCGAAGAACTCATCCCATGTTGTCGGGATCTCGTACTGTTTTCCTTCACCTACCAATGTCGCATTGTACCAGAATCCTGTCGGTGTGTAGAAAATCGGTGCCAGATAAATCTTTCCGTCTCCGTATGGCTGTGCATCTGTACCATCCAGGATACCATCCAGCATCTTGTCTTTCAGTTCGTCATCGAATACATCAGAGATATCCGCAATCGCTTCTTCCTTCAGCATTGTCTCTGTGAATCCACTTGGCTGTCCCAGGTTGTAATATACAACGTCCGGTACATCTCCATTCTGAATTGCTTTTGTCAGGTCTTTGTCCAGTTCAGGAGACATCTCAAGTTCTACTTTTACTCCATCATGAGACTCTTCAAATGCTTTCGCGATATCTTCCCAGATCTGAGTTCCGTTACCACCTTCGAACGCAGCAACTTTCAGGACTGTCTCTTCTGAGCCTTTGTCAGCATCTTTTCCTGAATCCTTGCCTGAATCATCACTTGATCCGCATCCGGCCAGCATAGAAGTTGCCATGGTGGAAACAAGTGCGAGTGCCATCAGTTTTCTAACCACTTTCTTTTTCATCTTATATCCTCCCTGTCGATTTGATAACTTTATGATAGCTCATCTGTCTATATTTTTCTATTCGGAAGTTGGCTTGGATTTTATAATTATTGCTATTTCACCTTAGTTTTTTAATAAAAACTTTTTCTTTGTAAATCAAGTCATTTTAATAAGTATAACTTTATATTTTTATCACTTTTATACAATTTATTTTCTTTTTCGACAATCAAATCATGGAAACCTGTTTATTTTAGACAAATTCTGACATTATGCAGATTTGCGGATATTTTGTTCCTTATTCTTCACTTCCGGTCAACAGACGGATGGGTTCTTTTTTAGGTTTTGCCAATAATTTCTCCACTTTTTCCACATTTGGTCTGCTGATTTCACAGAAAGAAACGCCTGTACTGCATTCTGCACCGGATTGTTGATACTGGAAAGTAAGTATAAAATACTCAGCATTGCATTTGCAGATACTTTTCCTTTTGCAGCCGTCCAGGCACAGAATAAAATCTGAAAAAACAACGTCCCATATGTCAATGAGAGAGCAAACACTTCACCGCTGCTCGCACAGAAGCGAGAGTGATAACGAGACTCTTCCACATCCTTTACACAACTTCCAAACAACTCTTCCGTTTCTTTTCCAATTTGAAAACATTGAATCACTTCAAATCCTCCAAAGAAATCTTTCAGTTTCCCTGTATACTGTTCTAAGTTCCGGTAAAACCTTCCCTCAGCTTCGGAAATCACATTTCCAAATAGAAACGGTACTGCAACCGGTATCCACACTGTCAGCAGAACCATACCTGCCACCCGGCCATCGTAATAGCAAAGAACTGCCAGACATCCAAGAAAAACAAAGCTCTGCTGAATAATCTCCGGAATCTTCGCAAAATAGTTATTCTCCAAATTTGTTACATCACTATTCAGTATTGAGAGATACATCCCACTGTTGTTGCTCGTAAACTGGATCATATCCTGATCCAGCACTGCATCGAACACATCCCTCTTCAGCTGTATATTGATCCGCTTCAGAAATGTCCTCCGAAAATAAGCGCAGGCATTCTGACTGACTGCATAATAAAAAACAGTAAACAAAAGAATCCCTGCCAGTCTCAAAATCGCTGCCTTTGTCATATCTCCCGGCAATTCTCCAATTTTCTGAAACACAAATGCCCACATCGTTTCCCCCATTCCCGCCAGAATGGAACATAAGATCACACCTACCAGATGCCCCTTATTTCTTTGAAAATAAACATGAATCGAACCTGTTTTCTGTATCATAATGTCCTCCCCTGCTAATGATTCACGGTATAGAGGCTATAGAAAAATTGCTTTTTCTTCATCAACTCTTCAAACGTCCCCATCTCCACAATTTTTCCCTGGTGCATGGTCAAAATGCAGTCATACTGCTTCAAAATCGACTCATGAAATCGATGTGTTACATTCAATATGGTGGTCTCTTTTTGACTTAAGATTAACTGCTCAATCTGCATGGAAAGTTCTGTATCCAGACTGGACGTTGCCTCATCCAGCAATAACACTTCCGCCCTGGTTAAAATTGCCCTTGCGATTGCGATCCGCTGTTTTTCCCCACCGGAAAAATTATTGCCATTTTCGCAAACCATCTGCTCCATTCCCAATGGATTGTCTTCTACGATTTTCTCAAGCCCCGCCTTTTTTACTGCAGCTTTGATCTCCTCATCCGGATACTCCTGAAACATCGTGATGTTTGCCCGCAATGTATTTTCAAACAAAAACACATTCTGGTGGATCATGGCCATTTTTCGACTCAAACTTTTTCTGTCTATCGTCCGAAGCTCCTGTTTCCCTATGAGAATTTCTCCCCCATAGTCTTCATAATAGTTCGCCAGCAGCTTCAACAACGTTGATTTTCCGCATCCGCTGCTTCCCACAATGGCATACTTTTTCCCTTTCTCAAAGCACATATTCACCCCATGTAAGACCTCTTTTGCTTTCGTGTAGCCAAATCGTACGTCTTTCAACTCCAACGGCATGACTGATTTTACCGATTCCCCTGTTTTTTCGATTCTTCCGGTCTTTCCTTGAAAAGCGTCTCCACCTTTCTTGCATTTGGAATTGCTGCCTTGACATCCAAAAGCAGATATGCAATCTCCCGGATGGGATTGTTGACACTGGAGATCAAATAAAAATACTCAGCAGCATCCGCTCTGAAATACTTCCGATAAATACCAGATACGCTGAGACAAATAACTGTATACTCAAGATCAGATACGTCAGCAATAACGTCAATATTCCGTATGGATTCTGATATCCTCTTCCCTCATAACGCCGTTTCTCCACATCTTCCACACTTTTCGCAAACCGTTTTTTCACTTCGTCCTCAACCTGAAAACTATGAATCACTTCAAAACCACCCATCCAGTCTTTCAGCTTCCGATTGTAATTCTCAAGTTCTTCATATAATGCTTTGGTCTTCTGTGACAATTTCTCTCCGATTAAAAATGGAACCGCCACCGGGAGTAATGCCGTCAAAATCACCAGACACACGATCCTGACGTCATAATAGCAGAGTACACCCGCACAAGTCAGAAATACAAATCCATTTTGTAAAATCTCCGGAATCTTCGCAAAATAGTTGTTCTCCAGATTTGTTACGTCATTGTTTAACACAGACAGATATACCGCGCTGTTTTTCTCCGTAAACTTTGCCACACCTTTTTTCATCAGCGCATGAAATACATCCTGTTTCAATTGTGTATTGATCTGTTTTAACAACCTTCTCTGAAAATAAAACATCAGCTGTTGACTGACCACAAAATACAGCAGACACAATCCTGCAGACAGACATAATTGCTGGATGGAGGTGTCTGCCGTTCCTCCTGCAAATCCACTGGCCTGTTCAAATAAAAATGACCAGAGCATGTAAGAGGTTCCACTCATGATTGAAAAAATAACAAATCCTGTAAGGATCCCCTTATTTCTTCCGAAGTAGCCGTGTACGAAAATCTGTTCTTGCATATCACATTTCCCCTTTCACAGTTCTCATTATCAAAGAAAACGCAAAAAAATCCCATGACGTAATCGAAAAACATCTTTCCCGATTTCGTCATGGAATTCTTTCTTATTGTATGTTAATGTATCTTTTCCTTCGATGGCCAGTTTTTCTGTATATAATATTTCAAAGAATTTTGCAATTCCAGATCACCGAACATTTCACTCAAAGCATATGCCTGTTCAAATTGCTCTTTTCTCACATCCTGCCCGGCCTCTTTCATGGCATAGATCCGGTTTGCAAACAGCATATTCAACGGTCCCTGTCCTTTTTCCAAAACCATTCGGATTCCCTGATCTGCCAGTGCAATTCCTTCTTTGGTTTTTCCAACATCAGGAAGTGTGTTTGCCAGATTGCTCCAGATCAGCATCACTTCTTTGAAATGATTTTCCATCCTGATCCTACTTCTTCCATAATCCTTCAAAAGCAGCTCCCAGATTTCTACTGCTTTCTCTTTTTCACCACGGATTTTTTCTGCAAGAGCAATCTGCTGCAAAAGTATTGTCTCTGTATTTGTAAATACATGTGCACGCTCTTCACAAAACATCCGTTGTTCCATCGGTTCTTTCCGTGTGTAAGACAATGTTTTTCTATGCCGTCTGATCCATTCATCTTCTAAAAACTTTCCCGTTTGGTACTCCAGACAGGTTCTGTATCCTTCCGTATACTGTCTGTTAATCTTTTTACTCAAATCCAGTTTTTCTTCCAGCCTTTGCTGGCACATCTCCCAGGCTTTCAGATTGGAAGCCGACACCGCTGCTCTTAGTTCTTGCACCAACTCCAGCACCGCAAAATCCTCAGTCCACACCTCTCCCATATAGTACCCCGACCGTATTTTCAACCTGGACTTCAATGCTTCCAGATTTTTCAGACTCGGACTTCGCTTTCCTGTTTCGATTCTGGAATACGTCTCCGGCGTACAGATTCCTTCGCTGATTTCTTCCTGAGACGCTCCTTGCTCCACTCTGGCTGAAAGCAAAATTTCAGGTATTAAAAAAAGATTCTGCGGGATCTCAATTCCCCATTCTGCCTGCGGAATTTCCACGCCATATTCCTGATACATCGCTTCCAAAATCTTTTTCCAAACTTGATAAGAAACAGCCTCGAACTCTTTTCCCAGACAGATTGCATCCTTCCTCATATACCCAAGCAATTCCACCGTATACTCAAACCTCTGATCTTTTCTGCTGTTTTCAAATGCTTCTCTGCACAACAAATACCGTTTCTCTGCATTTGCCGCTCCAGTCACATACCGACAATATAGACACACCGCTCGCGGAAAAATCTGATTTTTTGCCTGAATATCCGTCATATGTTCCTGAATATAACTTAGAACATCTTCCAGCAATTTGGCACCCTGTCCTGCCCGCGTTTCCATCTGACGCTGTGCATATAAAAGCAGAAGTTCTAATTCTTGTATACTAAACAATCCCTCAGCAGCAATCCTTCCTGTAAAATCTGGATTTGTCAACCGGATCGCCTCCTCCAGAGAAGAAATCTCCCCCTCTTTCCCATTGACGATTTCCTGTATATACTGATAAAACTGCTCCTGCAAAACCAGGTTGACACTTGCGTCCCGTGCTTCTTTTCTCAAAATGAGTTCCTGTACCAGAGCAATATTTTTCTTTCTTAAAGTCTCTTTTACCTTGCTTTTCCACTCAAAATACGCATACTCCTGACAGGAAATCATCGTAACTAACTTATCGGATGATTTTCCCAAACGTTCAATCAGCGTATTCATCAACAGCCGATCCGGTATCCGCTCTCCATTTTCATAACGCGAAAGAGCGGAAACAGCACACACTCCTCTGCATAACCGCTCTTGACTGATCCCCCGCTTTTCCCGCTCTTTTCTCAGAAATCCTGAAAACATATTTTCCATTTCCCTAAATTCTCATCCCTTTTTCTAATTCCAACAGATATCGCTTTACCTCTACTCCACAAGCAAATCCTGAAATATCTCCGCTCTTATGAATTACTCTGTGACATGGGATAATCAGCAAAATCGGATTCTTATTATTGGCCTGCCCTACAGCACGTACTGCCTTCTCATTTCCGATTGCAGCCGCAATCTCCTGATAGCTTCTCGTCTCTCCATACGGTATCTTCTGCAGCTCCTGCCAGACACTCTGTTGGAATTGCGTTCCCTGATATTTCAACGGCACATCGAATTGCTTCCTTCTACCCGTCAAATATTCATTCACCTGCGTATAGACCTCATACAGAAAATCGGAATGCAATTCATTCTTTATGGTTTGCACAGAATTTGCTTCCCAAAAGAGCTTTGTCAGCTTCTTTTCTTCTTCCCGTATGGTAAGAAAACCAATCGGGGTGTTGAATGTATATGAATCCGTCATATCCTGTTCCTCCTACTGCTCATCACATTTTCAAAAAAGCACAACAACCGATTTTATCTACCTTTTTCAATCCCAACGACTGATAAAATAAAATCGTCTTTTCTGTATTGTCTGTCATCAGTTCAATCTGATACACATCCTCACATCTCTCTAAAACCGCACGCATTAGTTGACTCCCGATGCCCTTTCGTTGATATTCCGGATGCACCAGTAAATCCTGAATTAAAATGACCGATGCACCATCCCCAACAACTCTGACCATGCCGATCAATTGCTTTCCTTCAAAAGCAGCAATCTTTAAAAATGAATTCTCATATGCACGCTCCAGCATTTGAGGATTCCTTGTATAATTTTCCCAGCCAACACTGGTGTAAAGTGATAAAATTTCTTCCTGATTGAAATCTGTGTATTCCCGTAGTTCCATGCAAATTCCTCCTGTTGGTATCCATTTTATAATCAATTCAGCTTTGCTCAAAGAACAGCTTTTGCGGTATGATTTTTGGGGTAAAATCCGGATTTTCCACTGTGTCCGTGTGGTTTTTAGGAATTTTGTTATCAATCAAAAAATCTTGTGATATCCTGATATCGGTTGACTACACGATAAATCTCTACGTACTCGTTACCAATCTTGTAGAGAATCACATATTCTTCCCATATCGCATATTTATAGTCTGTCCGAAAGCTGACTCGTTTGGAGAGATTCGATCCCATTTCCGGAAACATCTGAAGATTCTCAAATTTACCATAAAGCTCTTTTATAGTCTTCGTAGCATATTCTTCGTTATCTTCGGCAATATAATCCCTGATATTCTTCAGATCTCTTACAACAATCGGATTAATCCGCAGTTTTAACATTTCATTCCCCCATCAGTACCTTCAATTCATCTAGATTCAACCAACCATCTCCATCTTTCACAGCTTCTTCAGCTTCCTGTAACTTCATCAGAAGCTTTTTCTCTGCTCGATCACGTTCATAATCTTCAATATCCATGACTACAAAACGTCCTCTGCCATTCTTAGTCAAATATACCGGCTCTCCTTTATGACAGTTTTTCAGGACTTCATTATAATTTCTCAAATCAGATACTGGTAAAATATTTGCCATATTCTTTCAACCCCTTCCTTTGATTTTAAATTGTTTCTGATACTTCTATTATACACAATAAGCTGTAAAATTCAACGTAGATTTTTACAGCTTTTGTCTCATGGTTGATAGGGCTTTCTTTTTCAATTGAATAAATCCAGAAACTTTCCCCCTGGTTTTATCATGGTCTTACACACTTTCCTGACATTGATTTCATCAAAAACAGAAAAACCCCAGAAACCTTACGGTTTCCGGGGCATCTTATATTTGAACACAATGTCATCTTGCGATAACAAATCTATATTCAGATTGTATTACTCGATGATTGTAGCAACCTTTCCAGATCCTACTGTACGTCCACCTTCACGGTATCGGTCTTGCATATTAAGACGTTTTTTTCGTATATTTCTGTCTTTTTATTATCATTTTCAGCCGGAAATCCGGAGCGTTTTTCTGATTTTGAATTATTTTGTTATCATACTGTTATCACAACTTCTTTGGTGAACACTCAATAAAACAAATTTAGGATTGCATATACACTCACAGGTTGTTATGATCGTTCTATGGGTGCTACCTACACGGTAGGCGGTTAGTCCTTCTACGGAGGGACTGTGGTCTACACTCCGTTACGGTCGGTGCTAAACGAGTGCCACCGGCACTCAGCACCCCTCCGATTACATAGAAATCCCCAGCTCGTCTGACAGAAATCTTGCTAAAGGAGGGGATGCCAATGTTGACGCTTGAAGGTCTGATTGCTGTTATTAGCCTATGCTTGACAGCTTTCAGTCCCGGATACACAATAGGAAGCAATAAGACACAAAAATAGCCGCCCCAGTCTGCTAAACTAAGCGGCAATTTTTGCTATATTCACACTCAATACACTGAATAAAATCCGTTACTGTTGAATCTCTTATTTACTGATAAAACTTGATTTTTCTTCTTTGAACCTTTAATATTCATTGTAGATACCTCTTGTATTCGTTAGATTTTACCAACTTGCCGGTCAGTAATAATCTAATTTTACTTGAGGTATTTTTTTGTCAATCTCTTGACCTATTTAAATTATACAGGAAGCTTTTTGGCGTTTTTTTAGGCATTCTGTGCTTTTCTTTTTGCAATTTCTTCTTTCATCGCAGGAAGTGTTTTTTCCAGATCAAACTTGCTTACAAGAATAAACATAATAACAAATATCACTAACGGTGTTACAATAGTGAATCCGTAAATTGCCATTTTTGTAGCTGCCGGCGCTGCAGTCAGTGCAGCATCATAGCCGACTGCCGCAAGGAACCAGCCGATGATAGATGTTCCGAGTCCGCTTCCCACTTTACCGCCAAAGCTGGATGCACTGTTGGAGGTTGCTACCATTCTTACACCATATTTATATTCATTATAATCAATTGACATTGCCGTCATAACTCCAACCAGACACATCATCGGAATGGTTGCAAATGTTGTAATACTTCCGAATAATGCGTAGCAGAAAAAGATGTCTTTTGTGAAGAGAAGCAGCATATTTGCTCCTGCACCCATTGCAAAGCTCACCAGTAGCGTTTTCACAACACCAAGTTTCTTAATCATCGGTCCTACAAGTATGAATCCTAACAGGGTCGGAATCATTCCGATTCCTCCGAGAACGCCGACCAGGTTGTCATTACCGAAAATCCATTTACAGTAATATACTCCCGCACCCGCTGCAAGACCATATATAATGCATGAAAGCAGATTCACCACCAGAACAATCACCCAGTATTTGTTGTGGAACAGCTTTCCAAGCGCTTCCTTAAACGGAATCACTTCTTCATCCTCTTCTTTCGCTTCTACTGCCACTCCTGCCTCTGTTGCTGTCTCACGGCTTGTTGCATAACAAATCAAGGATGCCAGTATTACAATAATTCCCATGATAAAACCAAATTTAATCCATGCGTTTTGGTTTCCGCCCAGTGCATTCGTAATCGGAATCATACAGATTGCAAATATCATACCTGCCACATAACCGGTCGCCGCTCTCCATGTTCCCATGATGCCTCGTTCTTCCTGGCTGTTCGTACGAACGGTCATAAGCGAATTATAAGGGATTGCCATTGCCGTATATAATACTGCTGTCAGAAGAATGTTCGTTATTGTCACGTAAATAATCTGTCCCATATCTCCTATTTTCGGCACAGTAAACATCAGAACCATTACAATACCTGCCGGAATTCCCGCTTTCAAAAGCCACGGACGATATTTTTCTTTTCCCGGTTTTGTATGGTCAATGATATTTCCCATAATCAGGTCTGTAAATGCGTCAATAATCTTACAGATAATAAACATTGTTGCAATCGCCCCGGCAGCCATACCAACCTTATCCGTATAGAAGTATGTAAGCTGTCCTACCAGTGCGGACATCGCATTCAATGCGAACTGTCCCGTAGCATCTCCGAAGTAATCCTTCACGCGCATTACTTTCTGAACGCCGAATTTGTCCTTTTCTAATGGTTTTTTACTCATTGTGTTCCTCCTTCATTTCGTATCACATTTTTCTTGATATCCTGTAAGCTTAAAATATCACATTCCTAATTGTCCGTATTTTAATTTTAGCTTATTTTTTATAATTTTGAATTTGCAGCGTTCAGCGCATCAATGACTGCCAGATACATTGGCTTTGCCTGCGCATCCTGCATAAGCAGATCGGATATGGTCATGGACAATGCAAACTGAATCAGCGGGTCTTCCAGCATTCCCGGCATCATTTCTTCAAACATATTGCGGCCAAGTTCTTCGGCAACCAACTCTCCGAGTGTTGACTCCAACGAATATTTCTCGAATTTCAGATTGGTATCCGTCTTGTACTCGTAATGATATCTGCCGGAACCAACCGTGAATTCCGCTTCTTTCTCCGGAAGCTGGATAACTGCCGTTGTATTCACCGGAATCTGCACGTCCACACAGATTTTTCCTTCTCTGCAGCTCCATGCACTTACGATTGTTCCATATATGGATTCATAAGTTGCGGACACCTCTGTCATTCCCTTTGTCAGCGTCGGCTGAATCCGTATTTTCTTATATCCCGGTTCCATACAGCGTATTCCTGCAACTTTTTCGTACAGCCAGCTTCCAATCGAACCGTACGCATAATGGTTCAGGGAGTTCATACCTGATTCGTCAAAATCCCCATTTGGCAGAATGGAATTCCAACGCTCCCAGATTGTCGTTGCGCCTTTCTTTACTGCATAGAGCCAGCCCGGAAAATCCTCTTTCATAAAGATCTCATCCGCCAACCCATGAAGACCGTTTTCTGACAAACAATGACACAGATACGGTGTACCCACAAAACCTGTCGTCAGATGATTATGGTGTGCCCCGATATTCAACTCCAATGTCTCCAAAATACGATTACGAAATTCCGGTTTTATCAAGTCAAAGTACAGCATCAGCACACAGGCTGTCTGTGTCTCGCTGACCATTCGTCCGCTTCTTGTCACGTATTCCACATGAATGGCTTCTACTATTTCTTCATATAAGTCACCGTATGCTTTTGCTTCCTCTGCATACCCCAATGCATCCGCAGCATCCCGCACAATCCTGGTCGAATATGCGTAATAAGCATTTGCCACCAGATATTTGTCCGTTCCGCCTGTCCGGTCGGTGCTTCCGGATTCTATGTCCAGCGCCAGCCAGTCTCCATACTGGAATCCACTCTGCCACAATCCGTTTTTCGAGACTCTCGCATGTATATAATCCACCCAGTTCTTCATCATCGGGAATTGCTCCGCAAGCATCTCTTTATCCCCGTAAACCTTATAAATCGTCCACGGAATGATTGTCGCAGCATCGCTCCATGCCGCTGCTCCCGCCTGATTTCCGAGAATATTCGGAACAACATGAGGTACGCCCCACTCCGGATTGGTCTCTGCCGCCATATCCCGCAGCCATTTTCGGAAAAATAGTGCTGTGTGAAAATTGTAGGAGGCTGTACCACAGAATACCTGTGCATCTCCGGTCCAGCCCAACCGTTCATCTCTCTGTGGGCAGTCTGTCGGAACATCGAGGAAGTTGCCTCTCTGTCCCCACTGTATATTACTCTGCAGTTGGTTAACCAACGTGTTGTCGGATGTGAATGTTCCTGTCGGCTGCATGTCTGTGTGCATTGCACATGCCGTAAAATCCGATGCCTCTGTTTCCGTTCCTGCGCCTTCCACACAAATATAACGGAATCCGTGGAAAGTGAAGTGCGGCATCACAAGCATTCCCACCTGCTTTTCTCCGTATATAAATGTATCTGTACATCTTGCCGTCCGCAGATTCTCTGTATAGAAGTTTCCATCTTTATCCAGTGTTTCTGCATATCGAATAACTAATCTGTCTCCCATAAGTTTTGGAAGTCGTATTTCTACCAGTCCTGCCATATTCTGTCCGAAATCAAACACCAATTCTCCTTTTGGAGTCACGATCCTTTCCTTTACATCAAACCGTTTCGTTACCCGGACCGGCTCGGATTCCTGCGCCACAATCTGCCCGATATCATCCGTATGTTCAAACAGAACTGCCTTTCCCACCAGTCCTTCTTTCTTTTGTATAATCCTGTATCTCACCGTGATAAATCTCGGAAAACAGAATTTCTCCTGTTTCCACATGCCAGTCCGTATCAGTGCCGATGCAGATAGTTTCCCCGTCTTCGTACTCGATACGCACCATTGCCAGCAAAGCCGTTCTGTCGCCGTAAAGATTCGGTCTTGCATCAAACCCGAGTTCTCCCTTATACCACCCGTTTCCTACAGTAACCGTAATCTCATTATCTTTTTCCAGGAGTTCCGTAATATCATAAGTCTGATACTGCAGTCGGTGATGATAAGATGTCCAACCCGGAGCCATGAACAAGTCTCCTGTTTTCCTTCCGTTAATAAATGCCTCATATACACCACAGGCGGTCGCATACAGCCTTGCTCTCTTCACCGATCTGTCCAGAGAAAAGCTGCGGACAAATACCGGACATGCAGTCTCTTCAGCCGGAAGTGTATGGGTAATCCATTTTGCATTCCAGTTTTCTTCTCTCATCAAACCGGTTTCAAAGTTTCCTGTCACCTGTTCCAGCTCTCCGTAATTATCCCATACACTGACCTGCACCTGATAAACAGTCATCTCTTTCAATGCAGCACCCTTATATGGCACCAGAACGGATTGGTCGCTTTCCACCCGGCCACTGTCCCACATAAGCTGGCCTCCGCTGACAACCTGAATCTGGTAGCTTGTCTGCACAACATCCTGCTTTTCACTCTCCAGCTTCCATGAGAAACGTGGTTTCTCATCGATTCCTATCGGATTTTTTCTGTATTCTATTGTCAAATCACGAATCATATACATTTCCTCTCTTTCTTTTTGTTTTTCTGATTCTTTCTATTCTATGAAAATTTTGCCATTGTACGAATCAGAGCGGTAACATTCTCCTGAAGTCTTGCCGTGTCTATGGTACCGTTCTCCAATCCTTTCTTTATCTGACCGGTATATGTATCATCATTAGAGCCCGGCGTAATCCAGCAGTTTCCCGCCTGTACCATTGCTGCCACATCTACACTGTCATAGGTTGTCCAATCCGTCATTACAAAACCGGCAAACCCATTTTCTTCTCTGAGAAGCCCCTGTAGAAGTTCTTCATCCGCTGCTGTCGGGCAGCCGTTTACCGCATTATACGCCGTCATAAAGCTAGCTGGCATATGAACATCCATCGCATATTCAAAAGTCCGAAAATAAATTTCCCGGATTGCACGTTCGGAAATCAGACTCTGATTTCGCTTTCTGGAAGATTCACAGTTGTTCCCGATAAAATGTTTATAGCAGCCTCCGACCCCGGCTCCTTCCAATCCTTTTGCATAAAATCCAGCCATGACACCGGACAAATACGGATCTTCCGAAAAATATTCCGGCTGTCGTCCATTTAGCGGATTTCTGTGAATATTAAATGCCGGGGCAAGAACCAGCAGCATGCCCAATGCCTTCGCTTCTTCCCCGATTACACACCCGATTGCTTCCGATAATTCTTTATTGAACGAAGCACAGATTGTAACGCCTGACGGCATTCCAATATTTTTGATGTTCAGATTGACTCCGCTGTTTCCATCGCTCACCGGAAAGTCCGGCAAATCATATCCTTCTGTCTGAAACACACGACCTGCCTCACCAATACCTTCCATTCCCCACCCAGCCGAGGCACAGACGCTGATGCGGGCAAGTTCCTCCGGTGACATCTGTGCTACAAACTCAGCCGCACGTGACGGATTTTTTCTTACAGCATCAAATGTTACCTTCTCTTTTGGTTTCTCCATATCAAACTTTACGGGATAATGTTTCCTCTTCTCATAAGGCAAAAATGTCAACTTATTTTTGACCACTCCGGAATGCGCTCCTGTCGGCCATGTATCATCCGGATTTGTTTTGGATAATCTTGTAAATTTGCAATCGCAGCAAAGCAGATTGGTTACCTGTTTGATTATTCTTGTTTCTTCTTCGTCGAATCCGCCACATTCCGCTGCTTCAATACTGTTTCCCACATAAATACGGTAATATCCTTTTGATAAAATATACGCCGCTTTTTCTTCCGAATATGAAGTCAATACTTTCACCGGAACATGAACCAAAATCTTCTGTTCCTCTCCCGGAAGCAGTTCCTTTGTTTTTTCAAAGAATACCAGTTCTTTTTCCGGCTGCTCCAATTCTGATTCCGGTTTGCCTACATAAACCTGAACAACTTCTTTTCCGGCTTTTTCCCCGACATTCTTCACATATACATCCAGTTCCAGTACTTCCCCGTCAAATCGAATATTCTCCTGCCTGATACAAAACTCCGTATAACTTAATCCGTAGCCAAACGGATACGCCGCTTTTTTCCTGAATGTTGTAAAATAACGATATCCCACATAAATGTCTTCCTCGTAACAAGTATCCACATATATATTTTCATCTGCTGTCAGACGTGTTTTATCCACACAGTCATAGAAATTTTTCGACGACGGAATATCAAAATAATCCTTTGCCCATGTATCCGGCAGCTTCCCTGACGGATTTACAGCCCCGCTCAGGATATCCAAAAGTGCCGGTCCTGCAAGCATTCCACCAAATCCCGAATATATAAGTCCTGCAACTGCATACTTTTCTGCAAATGTCACATCAATCGGATATCCGACATTTAAAATCACAATTGTCTTTGCAAATGTATCCGTTATTTTTGCAATAAGTGCTTCTTCATCCTCGCTCAGATAGTATTCCCCTTTCGCCGTGGAAGCATCCTGGTTTTCTCCTGCTGCACGTGTCAGGAACACGATTGCCGTATCGGACAATTTCTTTGCACGCATCAACATCTCGTCCCCCGGTATCTCATCCCTGTCGCAGCCGTAAAATTCAACCAGTTCTTCATTCAGTGAATAAGCTTCTCCTTCCCTGACAGCCTCCACAAAATTAACACTGTAGCGAGGATTGATTTTGCCTGCCCCCACTGCTCCGATACGAAATTCGTGAATACCTCTGCCAAACAGATTCAATACCGTTCCCTTCTTCAGCGGAAGAACTTCCGCCGCATTTTTCAAAAGAACGATTCCCTCCCTGGCGGCTTCCAGTGCAATCTGTTCATGTGTTGCATCTTCCGGCTTCGGTTTCACTTTTTCCACACCTCTGACCGTAAAATCCTGCGGATTCATCTCATTCCCATCCATATCCACAAAACCTTCCACGTGAAGTTGATATTCCCGACCGTACTCTGTCACAAGTCCCCGAAGCGGAATTCCAAGCACCCACATATTCCCCATAACTTCCATATACTGGTTGATACAGCCGGATACCACCCTGCTATCTAAGGTGACGGTTCCCTGAATATCCGGATTCATCGGCAATTCCACAGACTACAGGGAATCAACACCGCTAGCCGTACCTGTGTTTGATAAAAATCCAGACATCAAGCCTACGATTACCATGATCGACAATAACCAATGTTTTTTCGTTTTAGCAAATTTAGTG
>ENA-OQJB01000081-OQJB01000081.1-human-gut-metagenome-genome-assembly--contig:-NODE-81-length-53954-cov-5.478905_pt1 | contig 53954 bp, 47 predicted proteins | sample MGYA00242599_ERZ504765 | MGnify/ENA primary metagenome ERZ504765 (study PRJEB26092, sample SAMD00036354) | human gut metagenome | host: Homo sapiens | study: EMG produced TPA metagenomics assembly of...
GCTGTATCCATCGGGAATGAAAAAGAAACTTCGTGAACTGGCCGCCGAATTGTCTGTTACACATCGTGAATTTGACCTTGTGACAGTCAAAAAACGAAACTATTATGTGTACCGGTACGAGGGAAACTTCAACGGCATAGAGAATGCGGTAGTTCTTTTGAGTTATCCGGAAAAAGCATTTGGTAATCCCAAAGCATTGCGTGCTTTCATCAGTACAAATGTAGCCCTATCTACACAGGAGATTCTTTCCTGGTATGTGTGTCGATGGCCGATCGAAGTATTTTTCCGCCAGTGTAAGGAGAAGCTGGCACTGGACGGCTATCAGATCCGCTCTGCACAGGGGATCAAAAGGTACTGGCTGCTTATGTCACTGGCACATTTCCTGTGTGTAGCAGGTACTGGTAGGTTCTGCTCGTTTGAAACTGGACATCACAAAATTTGTGATACCATTCAACTGGAAAAGTATCATTATCTTTTTCAATGCGCAAAGGAAAGTAATGATTTTGATTCATTTATGAAATTCGCAGTGTAGTTTTGTGCAATTTTTCAAATTTGCTCATTTATAGTTTGTAACACAATTTTTCAAAAATACAACCTGATTCGCAATTTATTTGTTTATTCTGCTGCGTTTAACGCTGCAACAAGCTGGTTCAGCGCTTCCTTTGTCACTCCCGGTACAAAACTCAGCATCTGTCTGAGCGGCATGGCTTCCATCATTGCCGCCATCATTTCGTCGTTGATCACTCCGGAATCATCATGCATCTGTTCCTCTGTACTCTCGCCGTCCATTCCTTCCATTTCACCCATTGCCTGTTCCAATATGGCTTTTCCTTTCGGGTCTGCCATGATTTCTCCCATTGTGGAATTGAGGGTATACACTTTCGGCAGGATGGTTTCTGATTCTACCTGTACTTCCTCTGACAGAAGCACTTCCTGTGCATTCCGGCAAATCTGGATTTCATAGGCTCCGGTCTCCACATGCCAGTCATGGATTTCCGTATTCCAGTATGCATAGGCTCTGCTGTCAAGTTCAAAGGTGACGGTTTTTGTCTCACCCGGTGCAAGTTCTGTTTTTTCAAATGCTTTTAACTCCCGTACCGGGCGGATGATTGTTCCGCCCTTCGGCGCTACGTAAAGCTGTACGACTTCCTTTCCTGTACATGCGCCTGTATTTGTTACGTCTACGGATACCAGCAGTTTTTCACTTTCCTTAAACTCCTTTTTGTCCACCGTAAGATTGCCGTAAGAAAATGTCGTATAAGACAATCCGTATCCGAACGGGAACAGGACTTCCATTTCTTTGGATGTGTAATAGCGGTATCCCACAAATATGCCCTCTGAATAAACCGATTTGTCATGTTCTCCGCCGTAATTCAAATAGCACGGCGTATCCTGTATCCGAAGTGGGAATGTTTCCGCCAATCGTCCGCTTGGATTTGCATTTCCGTAAAGCACATTGACCACTGCGCCGCCCACAGCCTGTCCGCCTAGGTAGGCTTCCAGCACGGCTTTTACTTTTCCGAGCCACGGCATTTCTACCGGAGCGCCGTTGTGAAGCACAACAATGGTGTTCGGCTGTGCTTCCGCCACCGCTTCAATCAGTGCGTTCTGGCAGTTCGGCATCCCAAGATGCTTCCGGTCATACCCTTCGGATTCAAAGCTGTCCGGCAGTCCGGCAAAGATTACCGCCACGTCCGCATTTGCAGCAGCCTCTACGGCTTTTGCAGCCAATGCTTCATCCACTTTATCCTCAACATCATCAAAGCCTTTGGCAAATGTGATGTTTTCCTTTTTTACAGTTGCGAGAAATTCTACGGCGTCCATTGCAGATTCTGTTTTAAAGCTGTTGATGTGGGAACTTCCGCCGCCCTGATAGCGTGGTTTCTCGGCGTATTTGCCAATAAAAGCCACCTTTTTGTCTGCGGACAACGGGAGAAGCGCATCCTCATTTTTCAGAAGCACAATACACTCCTCTTCGATTTCCCGGGCTGTCTCATGGTCTTTTTCATGCTGAAATACCGCGTTTTTGTCTCTGTTTTCCTCATATTTGAAAATAACATTCAAATATTCTTCACAGGACTTGTCCAGTACAGATTCATCCAGTGTTCCGTCCTGTACTGCGGCAACGATTTCCGCATCCGTAGCGCCTTCACAGGACGGCATTTCCAGATTGCAGCCTGCTTTCAGAGCTTCCACACGGTCATTCATCGCACCCCAGTCTGTCATTACATAGCCGTCAAATCCCCATTCCCTGCGGAGCACATCTGTGAGCATTTCTTTGTTTTCACAAAGGTATGTGCCGTTCAGCTTGTTGTATGCGTTCATAATGGTCCACGGCTTTTCCTTCTTTACCATTCCTTCAAAAGAAGCAAGGTAAATTTCACGCATGGTGCGTTCATCCATTTCTGAAGAGCTTGTTAAGCGGTGATATTCCTGGTTATTTGCCATAAAATGCTTCGGACTTGTTCCGATATGTTTGCTCTGGACGCCGTGGACAAGCGCACCTGCCATTTCCGTTGACACAAGCGGGTCCTCTGAATAGTATTCGAAATTACGTCCGCACAGCGGGGAACGCTTAATGTTCATAGCCGGGCCTAAGATTGCGCTTACATTTTCTGCCTGACACTCTTCCCCCAGTGTTTCTCCAAGTTTTGTCACCAGCTCACGGTTAAAGCTGGATGCGGTTGCACATCCCGCTGGAAAGCAAACAGCCTGAATGCTGTCGTTGATTCCCAAATGGTCTGCTTTATCGTCCTGCTTGCGGAGTCCGTGAGGTCCGTCTGATACCATTTCCGAAGGGATTCCGAGACGTTCCACTCCTTTTGTGTGCCAGAAATCAAGCCCGGAACACAAAGATGCTTTCTCCTCCAGAGTCATTTTGGAGACCAATTCTTTTATTTTTGCTGTTTCCATGTTTCATCCTCCTGCAAATCTTTCTCTTTTGGATAAAGATAGCATATATTTTTCTTTTCGTATTATAGTTTTGAGTTATTTATTGTAAAAATAGGTTTGCATTTCCTTTACTGAATGGTCACGGAATGCAGTACCACATCTACTTTACAGGTTACTTTGATTTCATAGGTTCCCGGCTCTGCTTCCGTGTATATTCCAGGATTTCGGGTCGCATTTGGCATTATCAATAATTACCCCTTGATAAGTAAATGGCCCTAACGGACTTTTCGACGTTGCATAGGCAAGGTAGGTCAGTTTTTTATCCCGGTACACACACGGATATACATAATAATAAATGCCGTTTCGCTTCCGCATGGAGCTTCTGATGATAAGCGTGATTATGAACTGTATTTGCGGATAGGCTGGAACCCTGACAACTGATATATTCATAGCATAATGATATGGACAGGACATTTATTTACTCCCGTCCTTCTTATATGTTGTATCACGTTTTAATCAGTACTATAATAAAGAAAACTTGAATTTGAAAGAGTGTTTGCAATGAATGAAAAGATATATAAAACGCAAAGTGGATGTATTCATTATTGGATAAATCTGGGACAAGATCCAGAAAAAGCAACCTTGATTTTCCTTCCAGGTTTAACTGCCGACCATAGACTATTTGATAAACAAATTGAATTCTTTGAAGGCATATATAATGTTTTTGTATGGGATGCACCTGGTCATGCAAAATCCTGGCCGTTTGAATTTAATTTTTCTTTGTCGGATAAAGCGAAATGGCTTGATGATATTTTGAGCTTGGAAAACATTCGGTATCCAGTGATTATAGGACAATCCATGGGAGGTTATGTTGGTCAAGCGTATGCAGAATTATTTCCCAACAAGCTGAAAGGATTTATTTCTATTGATTCTGCTCCTTTACAAAGAAAATATGTAACAGGAATCGAGCTGTGGCTTCTGAAAAAAATGGAGCCAGTATATAGATACTATCCTTGGAAATCATTATTGAAAACGGGAACAAATGGTGTGGCTACATCCGAATATGGTAGAAAATTAATGCATGATATTATGATGATCTACGATGGTGACCAAAAAAGATATGCCAAAATCGCAGGTCATGGTTTTAGAATATTGGCAGAAGCAATGGAAACTAATCTTCCATACAGAATAAACTGTCCGGCTCAACTGATATGTGGAGAAAAAGATCATGCCGGTTCTTGTATTCGTTACAATAAGGCATGGCATAAAAATACTGGAATTCCTATTGCATGGATTAAAAATGCAGGACATAATTCAAATACCGATGCACCGGAGGAAGTGAATTCGTTAATAGAAAAACTGATAAATAAGATATGATGAATCGTAGGAAACTCCCAGTTTGTCGTAAACATTTACATACTATTGTTTAGAAAAAAACAGTTCCGTTTATCCCCTCGAATTTCTCCTATAAGTGAAGGAACAATTTCTGACTTTATGACAGGGTTACATACCCTGTCATTTTTATGGTCATTTTAGAAAATCTGTTCCCGAATCACAAGATTATATAGCAGTGACCCTGTATCTATGGTAGAATAAATTCATCCATAGATGCCCGGTCACAGAGGTATTGCTACCTCGGAAAGGAGATTTTATGAAGAGACCGGACAACAACAAAATAACAGCACTTTACGAGAGACTGTCACGAGATGATGAACTGAATGGAGACAGTAACAGCATTGTAAACCAGAAGAAAATGCTTGAAAAATATGCCAAAGAACAGGGTTTTACGAACCTTGCACACTATACCGATGATGGGTATAGCGGCACAAACTTTGACAGACCCGATTGGAAACGATTGACTGCTGACATTGAAGAAGGGAAAATCGGATGTGTTATCGTCAAGGATATGAGTCGAATCGGCAGAAATTATCTGGAAGTAGGCTTTTATACGGAGGTTTTATTCCGAGAAAAAGGCGTCCGCTTTATTGCCATTTCCAATGGTGTTGACAGCACACATTCTGAATCCAATGAATTTGCACCATTCTTAAACATTATGAATGAATGGTATGTGCGTGATACCAGCAGAAAAATCAAGTCTGTACTTCGCAACAAGGGTATGGAAGGCAAGCATCTGACTTCTAATGCCATCTACGGATACAAAAAAAACCGGAAGATAACAACCACTGGCTTGTTGATGAAGAAGCCGCTGCTGTGGTAAGACGTATTTTCCAGTTAATTATTGAAGGGAATGGACCGATGCAGGTTGCCAGAATACTCACAAACGAAAAGGTTGAGCGTCCATCCTACTATCTTGCAAAGACAAGCATTCCCAATATACTAATCCGGAGGACTGGATGATATTCAGAGATACGCAGGAAGCTATTGTTGATGAAGACACCTGGTATGTGGTTCAGAAAATCAGAGAGACCAAGCACCGCCCAATAGCACAGGGCAAAGCAAATCCGTTAACCGGACTCATGTTTTGCGCAGATTGTGGTGCTAAAATGTTCAACCACCGCACGAAAGGCTATGAGAAAAAAGATAAGGATGGGAATCCGACTGGTAAATATACCAATGCACAGAATAATTACACCTGCTCTACCTACAGCAAGGCAAAGGGACATTTTGAAAACAAATGCTCCCAGCACCACGTAAGAACAGATGTGGTCAGAGACCTGCTTTTGACAACACTGCATTATACGGCAAGCTATGTCAAAGAACATGAGGATGAATTTCTGGAAAAGGTTAGAAAATCCAATGTTTTGAAGCAGGAAGCTTCCAATGTCGATAAATTCATCGCACTGGTTCATAAGTACACAGATTTTTCTGAACTGACCACACCAATGATTCACGAATTTATAGACAGAATTGAAGTTCACGAAGCTGACAAGTCAACAGGGGAACGCACACAGGAAATAGACATTTATCTCAAATATGTAGGCAGGCTGGATGTTCCAATGCCTGAACTGACACCGGAAGAATTAGCCGAAAAAGAACGGAAACGTCGCAAGCGTGCGTGGAATCGAACCTACAACCGACGCAAAGCTGAGAAAGAACGTGCTGAAAAAGAAAAAGCAGCTTTAGAAGCTGCAACTGATACTGACAAATCTAAAAAGTGAGCATAGGCAACTGCCGGAGTTTCTTTTTGGCACCGTTTTGGCACCGCTAGTCTGATTTTTCAATTTTTAATTTACCTGTATTTCCTCTTACTGACAAATGTTTCACTGTTTTTAATCTGATAAATTTACGAACAATTCTTTTCTTAGAGTACAGAAAAACCCGTAGAACCGAAGTTCTACGGGTATCTTACGTTTGGACACAACGTTATCTTGCGATAACAAATCTATATTCAAATTGTATTACTCGATGATTGTAGCAACCTTTCCAGATCCTACTGTACGTCCACCTTCACGGATAGCGAATCCAAGACCCTCTTCCATAGCTACTGGGTGGATCAGTTCAACTGTCATTGTTACGTGATCTCCAGGCATGCACATTTCTGTTCCTTCTGGAAGCTCGCAAACACCTGTTACGTCAGTTGTTCTGAAGTAGAACTGTGGTCTGTAGTTGTTGAAGAATGGTGTATGACGTCCACCTTCATCTTTTGTCAGAACGTAAACCTGAGCTGTGAATTTTTTGTGGCATGTTACGCTGCCTGGTTTGATGAGAACCTGTCCTCTTTCGATTTCTGTTCTCTGAACACCACGAAGCAGAGCTCCGATGTTGTCTCCAGCCTGTGCTTCGTCAAGAAGTTTACGGAACATTTCGATTCCTGTAACAACTGTTTTCTTAACGTCTTCGTGAATACCAACGATTTCAACTTCGTCAGATACGTGAAGAACACCACGCTCAACTCTACCTGTAGCAACTGTACCACGTCCTGTGATAGAGAATACGTCCTCTACTGGCATCAGGAATGGTTTGTCAGTGTCACGCTGTGGGTCTGGAATCCACTCATCAACAGCGTCCATAAGTTCCATGATCTTATCTCCCCACTCTCCGTTTGGATCTTCCAGAGCTTTCAGAGCAGATCCCTGGATAACTGGAGTGTCATCTCCTGGGAATTCGTACTCGTTCAGGAGTTCACGGATTTCCATTTCTACTAATTCAAGAAGTTCTTCATCGTCTACCATGTCACATTTGTTCATGAATACTACGATGTAAGGTACACCTACCTGACGAGACAGAAGGATGTGCTCTTTTGTCTGAGCCATAACTCCGTCAGTAGCAGCTACAACAAGGATAGCTCCGTCCATCTGAGCAGCGCCTGTGATCATGTTCTTTACATAGTCAGCATGTCCTGGGCAGTCAACGTGTGCATAGTGACGTTTCTCTGTTTCGTACTCAACGTGAGCTGTAGAGATTGTGATTCCACGCTCTCTCTCTTCTGGAGCTTTGTCGATGTTTTCGAAATCAACTGCTGCGTTTCCTTCTACTCTTACAGAAAGAGTTTTTGTAATAGCAGCTGTTAATGTTGTTTTACCATGGTCAACGTGACCGATAGTACCAATATTAGCATGTGGTTTTGTTCTTTCAAATTTAGCTTTAGCCATTTTGAATATCCTCCTTAAATCTGTCGCCTGAAACGGCAATTTTATTGGTTTCGCTTTTAAATCGGCTAATTCTGATTATATTTCAAAATCAGCCGAATAGCAAGCATTTTTGCGATTTTTACGCATTTTTATTGGATAATACTTTTTCCTGTACAGACTTCGGTACCTGCTCATAGCTGTCGAAGAACATAGAGTAGTTACCACGTCCCTGTGTTCTGGAACGAAGATCTGTAGAATATCCAAACATTTCGGACAATGGAACGAATGCACGAACGATCTTACCACCGCCAAGGTCATCCATACCTTCAATACGTCCACGACGGGAGTTGATATCTCCAATGATATCTCCCATGTATTCCTCAGGCATTGTTACCTCTACCTTCATGATTGGCTCAAGAAGTACAGGAGAAGCCTGCTTCATAGCGTCCTTGAATGCCAGAGATCCGGCAATGTGGAATGCCATTTCATTGGAATCGACTTCATGGTAAGAACCATCGTATACATTAGCATGTACACCGACAACCGGGAATCCTCCAAGGATACCAGATTTCATTGCCTCTTCGATACCTTCGCCAACTGCTGGGATGTATTCTTTCGGAATTGCACCACCGACAACAGTAGATTCAAATTTGTATACTTCCTCACCGTTGACATCCATTGGCTCGAATTTAACTTTACAGTGTCCGTACTGTCCCCGTCCACCGGACTGTTTTGCATATTTGCTGTCGATATCCACTGCTTTTGTGATGGATTCTTTGTAAGCAACCTGTGGAGCACCTACGTTCGCTTCTACTTTGAATTCACGCAGAAGTCTGTCTACGATGATCTCAAGGTGAAGCTCACCCATACCAGCAATGATTGTCTGACCAGTTTCCTGATCTGTATGCGCACGGAATGTCGGATCTTCTTCTGCAAGTTTTGCAAGAGATTCTCCAAGTTTACCCTGAGAAGCTTTTGTCTTAGGCTCGATCGCGAGCTCGATAACTGGCTCTGGGAATTCCATGGACTCTAAGATAACCGGATGCTGCTCGTCACAGATTGTATCTCCAGTTGTAGAGTATTTAAATCCGATTGCAGCTGCGATATCTCCTGAATAAACTTTATCAAGTTCTTCGCGCTTGTTGGCATGCATCTGAAGGATACGTCCAACACGCTCTTTTTCTCTTTTGTTGCATTCAGAACATAAGAACCTGAGTTCATTGTTCCTGAGTACACTCTGAAGTATGCCAGTTTTCCAACGAATGGGTCTGTCATAATCTTGAATACGAGAGCAGAGAATGGTTCGTCGTCTGAAGAATGTCTCTCTACTTCGTTTCCATCTTCATCCACACCTGTGATAGCCGGGATGTCTAATGGAGATGGCATGAATTCGATAACTGCATCCAGAAGTTTCTGAACACCTTTATTTCTGTAAGCTGTACCACAGCAAACCGGAATCGCATCACATGTACATGTAGCTTTTCTCAGTGCCGCTTTCAGTTCGTCTACAGAAGGCTCTTCTCCTTCCAGATATGCCATCATCAGATCGTCATCTAATTCACAGATCTTTTCAACCAGCTCTGTATGATACAGTTCTGCATCTTCCTGCATCTCTTCCGGGATATCAATGATAGAAATATCATCACCTTTATCATCGTTGTAGATATATGCTTTCATTTCAAAAAGGTCGATGATTCCTTTGAATTCATCTTCTTTTCCAATTGGAAGCTGAATGCAGATTGCATTTTTACCAAGTCTTGTCTTGATCTGTTCTACTGTTCCGTAGAAGTTTGCACCTAAGATGTCCATCTTGTTGATGAATGCCATTCTTGGTACATTGTAAGTGTCTGCCTGACGCCATACGTTTTCAGACTGTGGCTCAACACCACCCTTTGCACAGAAAACGCCGACAGCGCCGTCCAGTACACGAAGGGAACGCTCAACTTCTACTGTAAAGTCAACGTGTCCCGGAGTATCAATGATGTTGATACGGTGCTCTAAAGCGCCCTCTTTTGGTTTGCAGTTTTCCTGCAGAGTCCAGTGGCAAGTTGTAGCCGCAGAAGTAATTGTAATACCTCTTTCCTGTTCCTGCTCCATCCAGTCCATGGTAGCATTACCTTCATGAGTATTACCAATCTTATGATTAACACCGGTATAGTAAAGAATACGCTCTGTTGTTGTAGTTTTACCTGCATCAATATGAGCCATAATACCGATATTTCTGGTTCTCTCTAATGGATATTCTCTTCCAGCCAAGGTTTTTTCCTCCTAATATATTGTAGTTCCCCGAAACAAAAAGTCCCGGAGAACATGCCATTTGCTTAAGCCGCCAATCTGCGGCTGCCGCTTTGGCTCTTAGAAACGGTAGTGAGCAAACGCTTTGTTTGCTTCTGCCATTTTGTGCATATCTTCTTTTTTCTTTACAGATGCTCCTGTGTTGTTAGCAGCATCCAGGATTTCGTTAGCTAATCTTTCTTCCATTGTCTTCTCGCCTCTCTGACGGGAGTACAATGTGATCCAGCGAAGTGCGAGAGCCTGTCTTCTGTCAGCTCTGACTTCGATCGGCACCTGATAAGTAGCTCCACCGATACGTCTTGCTTTTACTTCGAGTACTGGCATGATGTTGTTCATAGCCTCTTCGAATACTTCGATCGCCGGTTTTTCAGCTTTTGCTTCAACTCTTTCAAATGCTCCGTATACAATCTTCTGTGCTACACCTTTCTTACCATCTAACATGATGTTGTTGATAAGTTTGGTAACAACTTTATTGTTGTATATTGGATCCGCTAATACGTCTCTTTTCTGAGTATGTCCTTTACGTGGCACGGTCCTTCCCTCCTTAATCATAATTTCCGGATTCTTTCCGGGATTAATTCATCGGTACTCACATGTGTCTTTCTATGGAATCACAATTCATGTGTCGCGGCCGCGGGACGATTGTATCTAAATCCGCAGCCCTAACTTATTGAACGTATCGTCCAATAAGGTACGATAATCATAGTTCTGTTTGTGATACGATTTAACTATTTAGTTACTTCTTTGCTAAGCGCTCTGTTTCTTATTTAGCGTCTTTTGGTCTCTTAGCGCCGTATTTAGAACGAGCCTGTCTTCTCTTAGCAACACCTGCTGTATCAAGTGTACCTCTGACGATGTGGTATCTTGTACCTGGCAGGTCCTTAACTCTTCCTCCACGGATCAGAACAACGCTATGCTCCTGAAGGTTGTGTCCTTCTCCTGGGATGTAGCTTGTTACTTCGATTCCGTTAGAAAGACGAACTCTGGCGATTTTTCTCAGAGCTGAGTTAGGCTTCTTAGGTGTAGCTGTCTTAACTGCTGTACAAACACCTCTCTTCTGTGGTGCAGATACATCAGTTGCACGCTTCTGAAGGGAGTTCCATCCTTTCTGAAGTGCCGGTGCTGTAGATTTCTTTTCAGAAGTCTGACGTCCTTTTCTAACTAACTGGTTAAATGTTGGCATTCTTTTTCACCTCCTATGATTTCACTCGTTGTCTTCCGGCTTATGCCGAAAGGGCTGCAGATAATGGTTCATTATCTGATATTTGCGCACAAAAACAGAATTTCTCCTGTGCACGCTAAATTAGTGTATTACGTTTTTTCCCGAAAGTCAAGGGATTTTCTAAGATTTTCTGCAACTATTCTCTCTTTTTTATCCGAGGAGCCAGCACCATACCGGAAGTGTGAATAATGACAGGATGGTCGTGACAAAGATCATTCCTGTTGCATATCCCTCATTCCCATGATATTTGGCAGACAGCAGTGCAGTTGTCACCGGTGTCGGCATCCCCGCAATAATAACCGTAATTCCCCGAAGTAATGCAGGAATCGGAAGCAGTGCGGTAAGCCCGAATAAAATTGCCGGGATCAGGATCAGTCGGACAATGGTGTAAAGCACCATTGTTCCATCCAGTATTCCTTTCGGATTCATCTCTGCCAGCATCATGCCCACCAACATCATACTGAGGGGTGTATTACAGCTGCTGATCCCTGAAATCGTATTTTCCACACTTACCGGGAAGGACATTCCTGCGATCATGACGAAAAGTCCCAGATAGATGGCCACAATACATGGATGTGTCAGCACCTTTTTTACCTAGACTTTCACTTTTTTCTTTCATAAAACAGGATGTTCCCACACTCCACATGACGATCCTCACCGGAAGCATAAACACGGAAGCATAAAACAATCCGTTCGTTCCATAAATCCCTTCGATCACAGGATTTCCGAGAAAACCGCCATTTGAAACGATTGTTCCATATCGAAGCGGCTTTCTCTTATCCGGTTCAGCCTTTCTGTAAAAGATACAGCTCATTATTATAGAAAGAATACAATACCCTGTCGCAAGAAACAGAACCTGGGCAAAGCTTTTGAGCATGCTCCACTCCCATTCCATCTGAAAGGAATGGAAGATATTAAACGGCAGTGTAACATACAGACAGAAATTGACCATGTCTTTGCGTCCTGTCTCTCCAATGATATTCTTTTTTCTCACCAGGAATCCGACTGCAACCAACAGAAACATCATCAGCTGCATGTTCACCATATTCTGAAATGCCATTTTTAGTACGCTTTACCCCAATATACCATGTGCTTCGCCGGTTTTCCACAGCATACACACACATCTGAAATCTGTTCCTGTTCCTCTGGAATACATCTGGATGTCACTCCGCCTGTCTGAGCTTTGATTTCTTCTTCACAGGCATCATCTCCACACCACATTGCTTTGATAAATCCGATCTCTTCCTGTGCCACTTTCACCATCTCATCCATATTTGCTGCTGTGTGGATATGAGAATCAAGGAATGCTTTCGCTCTCTCAAACATATCTTTCTGAATTGTCTCCAGGATTTCGGACAGTTTTTCTGTCAGCTCATCCATTGCCACTACAATTTTTTCTCTTGTGTCACGGCGAACGACAACAACCTGACCATTTTCAATATCTTTTGGTCCGATTTCGATACGTGTCGGGATTCCGACCATTTCCTGCTCGCTGAATTTCCATCCCGGGCTCTTTTCAGAATCATCGATGGAAGCTCTGTATCCTGCTGCCTTCAATGCTGCAAGCAGTTCATTAGCTTTATCAAGCACACCTTCTTTGTGCTGTGCGATCGGGATCACTCTTGTCTGAACCGGTGCAATGTGCGGAGGAAGTACCAGACCACTGTCATCTCCATGCACCATGATGATAGCTCCGATGATACGTGTGGACAGTCCCCAGGATGTCTCATATACGCTGTGCAGTTTGTTTTCTTTATCAGAATAGCTGATTCCGTACGCATCCGCAAACGCATTTCCGAAGAAATGACTGGTTCCTGACTGGAGTGCTTTTCCGTCATGCATCAGCGCTTCAATTGTATACGTATCCTGTGCTCCTGCAAATTTCTCACTTGGTGTCTTTCTTCCTGTCACAAGCGGAATTGCCAGATCGTCTTCTACGAAACTCTTGTATACATCACGCATCAGAAGTGTTCTTTCTTCTGCTTCTTCATATGTTGCGTGGATCGTATGACCTTCCTGCCATAAAAATTCTCTGGAACGAAGGAATGGTCTTGTTGTCTTTTCCCATCTCAGCACAGAGCACCACTGATTCCAAACTTTTGGAAGATCTCTGTAAGACTGTACTGTTTTGCTCCACAGATCGCAGAATAAAGTCTCAGATGTCGGACGGATACAGAATCTCTCCTGCAGTTCTTCCATTCCTCCATGTGTTACCCACGCTACTTCCGGTGCAAATCCTTCGATATGATCTTTTTCTTTCTGAAGCAGATTTTCCGGAATCAATACCGGAAGATACACGTTTTCTACACCTGTCTCTTTAAAACGTTTGTCCAGGTTTGCCTGAATATTCTCCCAGATTGCATATCCGTTCGGAAGATAATTCAAACATCCTTTTACTCCTGAATAATCACACAATTTTGCTTCGCGCACCACATCTGTGTACCACTGTGCAAAATCTACTTCTCTGGCCGTAATGGATTCTACCAGTTTTTTTCTTTTGCCATAATGTTCTCCTCTTCTTTCTTCTCTGTTTTTGTTTCTTCTGGGAAGTATCCTGCCCTGTATTTTTTCGTAAAAAAGCCGAGCCTTCCTTCCCGATAAGGGACCGAAAGACTCGGCGGTACCACCCTGATTAACCACAGTATCTCTGTGATTCTCTCTTACACCGTTAACGCCGGTTCTACGCCGCATTTTCATGCGAAAGCTCCCAGGCCGGTTCTATACCCTTTCCGCAGAAGCCTCTCACCTGACTGCTTCTTCTCTGTGCCGTTCTCCGATATATACTAATCCTGTTCTTCACCCATCTAACATATTCATCGTGAATTCTAACTGAATTTCTCACGATTGTCAAGCGATCAGCGCACCTGCAGCAATTTCTGTTTCAATTCATTTTCCAGACGCTGCATCTCTGCCTCTGCTTCCTGACGTTTTTGCCTTCCTTCCTGCTGAATCTGCATCACTTCATCCAACGTAGAGATTAAGGATTCATTTGTCGCTTTTAGTGTTTCCATATCCACGATTCCACGCTCAGATTCTCTTGCAGTTTCCAGCGTCGCCATCTTCAATGTATCCGCATTCTTTTTCAGCAGTTCGTTTGTCATATCCGTCACTTTCCTCTGAGCTGCTGCCGCCTGTGCAGAATGCGCCACACCGAGCGCCAGTACCATCTGGCTCTTCCACAGCGGAATTGTATTCACGATCGTGGACTGGATCTTTTCCACCATCACGGTATCATTGTTCTGTACCAGTCGGATCTGCGGTGCTGTCTGGATGGAGATCATTCTCGTCAGTTCCAGATCATGAACCTTCTTTTCAAATCTTCCGCACATCGCCTCCAGATCTCTGGCCGCCTGTGCATCCTCTGCAAGTCCGCTGGCCTGCGCTTTCGTCAGGAGTTCCTTCAACTGTCCCTCCTGCACTTCTTCCAGCTTTTTCTTTCCTGCCAGAATATACATCGTCAGCTCTTTAAAATATGTCAGGTTCAATTCATACATCTTATCCAGAATCGCAACATCTTTCATCAGCTGTACCTGATGTCCCTCCAGAGCCTGGCAGATCTGGTTGATATTCGTCTCCGCCTTGGCATATTTTGTTTTCAGTGCCTGAATCTTATTTGCCTGCTTTTTGAAGATTCCGAAAAATCCTTTTTCTTCTTCCTCGTCAAAATTTTTCAGCTCCTTCACAACATTCCCGAGAAGTTCTCCCACTTCCCCCAAGTCCTTCGTCTTTACATTTTCCAGTGCAGTCTCTGAAAAATCCGCCATCTTGCTCTGAGTTCCCGCACCATACTGCAGGATCATGGCAGAATTGGTCAGGTCGATCTGATTTGCAAACTGATCTGCCATCTTTCTCTCTTCTTCTGACAGAACATTTTCATCCATCAGAGGCTCTTCTTTTTTCACTTCCGGCTGTGCTTTTTCTTCCTCCGCAAATGGATTCAGTGTCAGTGTCGGTGCTGTCTGAAAATCTTTCAATTCTTCGCTCATCATTTTCCTCCTGTTGAAAAGTCATTTTTCGTAAGTCCTTCCTGCGCCAGCATTGTCTTCAGCACAGAAATATCAGAGGACACATCCCACGCTGTCTCCTGAAACAGATCATCCAGAAGCTTTTCAAATGCGATATTCAATGTATCCAGTGTATCCTCAATCTCCTTTTTCGAAGAAAGAATATTCTCCCCCTGCACAGGCTGTGCATCCAGCTCCTCATATGCCTCTAAAAGCTTGACTGCCGTCGGAAGATAATATTCCATCAGCCTGCGAATATCGGTCACCACTTCCGGGTTCTGTTCTACCCGCGCAAAGATCCGTTTTGTCAAAAGCTCCATTCGGGACATCTTTTCTGATACCACTTCTCCCGGAATTGCATCATTACATTCCCGGATCTTGCGGATATATGCATTTCCCGCTTCAATCACTTCCTGTACTTTCGGATCCAGACCTGCTCTTCTGTCAGCGTCTGCTTTTTGTCTCTCTTTCGTCTCCTGCTCTCTGGCTTTCTGCTGCCTTGCCTGTGCCATCAGTTCCTGATACTGCTCAAATGCTTCCCTGCTGGTCATCAGACACGCTTTCTGCTCATCCAGATGCCCCTGAAGAAACCATCCTTTTCTGATCATAGTTTCCAGATCTTTTACTACAAATTTGTCTTTTTTCTGTACCCTCAGCGCCAGATCTTTCACATTTCCATATTCTCTGCCCTGTAGCTCTTCTATATAAGTCTGAAACCGCTTCACCCTGCTTAAAAGTTTTGTCCCGGTGATTCCAAGCGCCGTAAATACTGCCAGAAGGATCACCTGTATACTAAGTGCGACGGATACACCGACTCCCGCTCCAAGCAGCATCCCGGTCACACCTGTGATCAGTCCGCCGATCAAAAGACATCCTGCAATCGTATAACCTGTGATCGTCATCGTCAGTCCTGCTGCTTTTTTCGCTCTCGTCCCAGCATACAATGTGGGGCGTTTTAACTGATTCAAATCCAGATTCTGCCAGGCACCCTTTGTCCTGTCCTTTTGCCTCCCGGTACCATAGTCCGCTTTCTGATACTGATATCCTCCGCGGGGGTTTCTCATCCCGTCTGTAAATTCATGAAAGGCACTGTTTACTGTATCTGTAATGGTCTGATTCAATCTCCGAAAATCTCTGGAGTCCACTGCATCCTGCACGGTCCGTCTGATATCCTCACCGAACTGTTCCCACTCCCAATTTGTCCTCATATCTTCAACCTCCTGCCGCCAGTCAATTCCTAAAGTATCCTGTCTCTGATTTCCAGCAGATCACTCTATGTAAATCAGTTTAGAGATGTTTTCTGTAAAAGTCAAGAATCCCTTGACCACTCTTTTGTTTTATATGATAATTGTAGCAGATTTCACAAGAGGAGCGTATCAAAATGAAGCCACATATTTTATATGAAGACCAGGACATCATCGTATGTCTGAAACCTGCCGGTATCCCGACTCAGACAAGCCGCCCCGGGCTTCCGGATATGGTCAGCATTTTAAAAAATCATATCTATCAGAACAGCGCACACAAAAAACAACCTTACCTTGCAGTGATCCATCGGCTGGATCAGCCGGTAGAAGGGCTGCTTGTATTTGCCAAAACACCTGCCGCTGCCAAAGAGCTGAACCGTCAGCTCCAGAGTTTTGGCTTCGGCAAATATTATCAGGCGGTTCTTCTCGGATGCCCACAGACTGCTGACGGAATTTTAGAAGATTATCTTGTCAAAGACGGGCGCACGAACACTTCCAGAATCTGTACAGAAGAGACGCCGGGCGCCAAAGTTGCACGCCTTTCCTACCATATTGCAAAAACAACAGCGGAATTTTCACTGGCAGAGATTCATCTGGATACCGGACGTCATCACCAGATTCGGGTACAAATGGCTCACCTTGGCTGTCCCATCGCAGGAGACCGAAAATATGGTCCGAACCAGACTTCTTTTTCCCAACTGCAGCTCTTTGCCTGCCGTCTGGAATTCGCACATCCAAAAACAAAAAAGCACATGGAATTTACCCATGCGCCTGTTTTGCGTGTTTTTGCCGACGAAACACCAGCAGATCATCCTGTCGGATAATCGTATTTCCATTGGGAATGAGAGTGCTTCCTTCTCTTTTGACCATGACAATGAGCACCCCTGCTTTCTGGTCCAGCTCATTCACTGGTTTATCCCGCCATTTATGATTTTTGTCAATTTCCACCTCATACAATGTCAGATTTTCCCGGTCTTCAAAGGCCGGGGCTGCACAAATCAGCAGATCGCCGCCTTCTAAAGATGTATCCCCATTCGGCATCATTGTCTCCTGTCCCCGAAACAGCAGTACCACTAAGACTCCCGGCGGCATTTCGATTTCTTTTAGTGTTTTTCCTGCAAACGGATGATTGTCAGTGATCTTGATCTTGACAAAAGAAATATCATTTTCATCCTGATAGTCATTAAACGTCCGCATGACATTGGCATTCTTATCGATCATTTCCAGCTTTCTGGATACAACCGGAAGCAAGGTGCCCTGAACCGCAAGAGACAGCAGTACAATCACAAATACCATGTTAAACAAATTGTATGTCATCGGAATGCCGGATAAGACAACATAAATAGAAAACACAATCGATGCCACTCCCCGCAATCCGGCCCAGGAAACAACGCCGATCTGCTGCCAGGATGCACCAAACGGCTTTAATATCGCAAGCACTGACACCGGACGCCCGATAAACAGCATAAAAAGACATAAAAGCAATGCGGGAACAAACACTTCCGGCAGCTGTGACGGCGTTACAAGCAATCCCAGCAAGAAGAAAATAACCATCTGTGCAATCTCTGTCAGAATATCAAAAAAGTGGACCATCTCTTTTTTGTCCGGTATAAACCGATTTCCAATCAGAATTCCGCACAAATATACACTCAGATATCCATTTCCACCGGCAACAGACGGCAGCGCATATCCAACGATCACTGCTGCAAATAAAAAGATCGTTCTTCCCTGTTTCATCCCAAAATCAATTTGATTCAAAATAAAGACAGAAGCTTTTCCGATCAAGAAGCCGCAGGCTGCTCCGATCAGAATCTGTTTCAGCAGAAGACCGGCTACCGAGATCTGCTCTCCGGAAACAAGAGAGATCATCAGAATCGTCATCATGTAAGATATCGGATCGTTAGATCCCGACTCCAGCTCCAAAAGAGAATCTGTATTGTACTTCAGAGAGAGCTGCTTGGATCTCAGTACATTAAATACGGACGCTGCATCTGTAGATGCAATGACCGATCCGATCAAAATCCCTTCCATCCAGCCCACTCCCAACAGCACATGCGCTGCTGCCCCTACCAGCGCTGCGGTCATCACTACGCCGGCTGTGGAAAGTAAGAATGCTTTTCCCATTACCGGTTTTGCAGTCTTTAGATTTGTTCCAAAACCACCATAGAACATGACAAACAACAGACTGACCGAACAGATTGCCTCTGACAGTTCATAATCATCGAACGGAATCTTGAAAAAACCATCTACTCCAAAGCACATTCCAAGACCGATAAACAATAACAGTGACGGCAGCGGAAGTTTAGCAGCGATGCGGTTCATTAAAATGCAGGCCACGATCACCACTCCTGCCAGTAATAACAATTGATTCATCCTGTCCCTCCTTCTGATTTTAATACTTTACCATTTTAACAGGAATTCCGTTCTTTCGCAATTTTTCTCTCTTTTTAAAAACAGCGGCTGCCTCATCGTTTATCCATGAGACAGCCGCTGCTCTTATTTTCCTCTTCTTACATTTCCCCAGATTCTTCCGTATCTGCTTCCAGAGATTCCTGATACCGATCCAATATCGTATTCTGAATCTTTTCTCTTGTACCGGAATTGATCGGATGTGCGATATCGCGATATTCCCCATCCAGAGCTTTTTTGCTCGGCATTGCGATAAACAAGCCTTTTTCCCCTCGATCACCTTGATATCATGAACTACGAATTCATTATCAATCGTAATCGAAACAACTGCTTTTAATTTTCCCTCTTTTGTCACCTTGCGCACACGAACATCTGTAATCTGCATACTGTTCAAGTCTCCTTTCTCCGTCTGCATTACTGTCTCAATTCCTTATAATGCATACCTCTCGTTTTTTTCAACTACCACTTTTACACCACTCTCACCAACATGACGTGTATTGGCTCTGATCGTATCTCTGCTCTCTACAATACAATTTTCAATATATGTATTGTCCCCGAGATATACATCATTTAAAATGATTGAATTTTTGATCACACAGTTATTGCCGACAAATACTTTTTTGAAGATAATGGAGTTTTCCACAGTTCCATTGATGATACTTCCGCTTCCTATAAGGCTGTTCTTGACGGCTGCTCCCGGATTGTATTTTGCAGGCGGCAGATCGCTCACCTTGGAATACACACTCGGAGCATCCTTAAAGAAATACTTTCTCACTTCCGGCTTCAGGAAATCCATATTTGTCTGGTAATATGCATCCACTGTTGAGATGTTGTTCCAGTAGCTGTTTATCTTATAACCGTAAATTTTCTTCAGATTCTTATAACGAATCAGAATATCGGTTACAAAATCATGTCTCTCTTCCTCTGCGCAATGCTCTATCAGATCGATCAGAAGCCTTCTTCTGATTACATAGATTCCTGTAGAGATCGTCTGGGATTTTGCCACCATAGGCTTTTCTTCGAACTCTTCAATTCTGGCAGATTCGTTCATGCGTACCGTACCAAAACGAGTCGCATCTTCTCTGTCATCCAGATCCTTACACACAACTGTAATATCCGCTTTCTTTGCAATATGGTATTCAAGGACTTTATTATAATCAAGCTTGTACACCGCGTCTCCGGATGTAATGATCACATATGGTTCGTGACACTTTTTCAGGAAATCCAGATTCTGATAGATCGCATCGGCTGTTCCTCTGTACCAGTCCCCGTTATTCGCAGTGATCGTCGGTGTAAATACATACAGACCACCCTGTTTTCTTCCGAAATCCCACCATTTTGAGGAATTCAGATGTTCATTTAAAGATCTCGCATTATACTGTGTCAGAACTGCCACTTTCTGTATATGCGAATTTGTCATATTGCTGAGTGCAAAATCAATCGCTCTGTAACTGCTTGCCACCGGCATCGCCGCAGCTGCACGTTTCGCTGTCAGCTCCCTCATTTTTCTGCTGCTTCCACCTGCCAAGATAATCCCTACTGCTCTCATGAACGTTCACCTGCCTTTATTAATGTCTCGCCGCCTGCAAGTACTCCATCGCTGTAATCTTCCGGCACGGTATAACCACTGATTGCAGTATTTTTGCCAATCTGTACATTGGATGGAATTCTGGAGTTTTCTCCAATCGTAGCCAGTCCGCCACTGTAAATATTCGGTTTTTCTTTGTTCGGAACCTCGCTTCCGATTCCGATCACAACATTGTTGCCAATCTCAGTGCCTTCCGCAATAATCGCCTTGTCTATCACGCAATTATCTCCGATCACAACATCACGCATCAGGATAGAATCCCGCACGATACTGCCTTTTCCGATCGTAACTCCTCCGCCTAATACGGAATTATGTACTTCTCCGTAAATCTCAGAACCATTGCTGATGATGCAACGGTCTACCACAGACTGATCCGAGATATACTGGGGCGGAATATTGGCACTGTTTGTATAAATCTTCCAGAACTCTTCATACAGATTGAATTCCGGAATGATGTCAATCAGCTCCATATTCGCTTCCCAGTAAGAACTCAATGTTCCGACATCCTTCCAATATCCGTTGTATTCATAAGCAAACATTCTTCTTCCGTTTTCGTGACAATATGGAATGATATGTTTTCCAAAATCACAATTCGGCTGCTCGGATAATTTCAGAAGAGCTTCTTTCAATACCGGCCAGCTGAATATATAAATTCCCATGGATGCCAGATTACTGCTTGGCTTCTCCGGCTTCTCTTCAAATTCTTTAATCTTGCTTTCTTCATCTGTGACTACAATTCCAAATCTGCTTGCCTCTTCCATCGGCACCGGCATCGCTGCAATCGTAACATCCGCATGATTTGCCTTGTGGAAATCCAGCATTACTTCATAATCCATCTTATAAATATGATCTCCTGAAAGAATCAGCACATAATCCGGATTGTAAGTCTCCATGTAATCCAGATTCTGATAAATGGCATTAGCCGTTCCGGTATACCACTCGCTGTTCGCGCTCTTCTCATAAGGAGGAAGGATTGTAACTCCGCCGATATTACGGTCCAGATCCCACGGGATCCCGATTCCAATATGGGTATTCAAACGCAGCGGCTGATACTGCGTCAATACACCCACCGTGTCTACTCCTGAATTAATACAGTTACTCAATGGAAAATCAATGATCCGATATTTCCCTCCAAAAGCCACTGCCGGTTTTGCAACCTTTGCAGTGAGAACTCCCAATCGACTGCCTTGTCCGCCTGCAAGCAGCATGGCAATCATTTCCTTCTTAATCATGTAGTCACCTCATTTCTAGTTGATTGCTGTTATTATACCATATTTTTCTCATCCGTACATGTTTTTTACAAAAATTTTGCATAATCTTTTTCCTTTTTGTTTATTTGGTACAAAAAGAACTTCTTTTAATTTTCCCCATATATAGTATAATATAAACTGCAAAGAAATTTTATGACTAAATTTAATAAACTTTTTACTTTTAAAATAAAACACACAAGATTTTCAACTATTTTCATAGTAAGGGAAGGTAATCATCATATGTATAAAATCAATTTCAAACAGCCTATTCACGTTCATTTTATCGGTATCGGCGGCATCAGCATGAGCGGTCTTGCCGAGATTCTTCTAAAAGAAGGATTTACCGTATCCGGTTCTGACTCGAAAGTCTCTCCGCTTACCGAACATCTGGAAGCAAAAGGGGCTCAGATTTTTTATGGTCAGAAAGCATCCAATATCATCGACGGGATCGACTGCGTCGTATACACTGCCGCGATCCGCAGAGAAAATGCAGAGCTGATGGAAGCTGTTGCAAAAAAAATCCCAATGCTGACCCGTGCGGAGCTGCTTGGACAGCTGATGGCTAATTACAAAACTCCGATCGCAGTATCAGGAACTCATGGCAAGACGACAACAACTTCCATGATCTCTCATGTTCTGCTGGCAGGTGACACAGATCCTACCATCTCTGTGGGCGGGATTCTGCAGGCCATCGGCGGAAATATCCGGGTCGGAAGCTCCGGCATCTTCGTCACAGAGGCCTGTGAATATACAAACAGCTTCCTGCACTTTTTCCCGAAGATCAGCATCATCCTGAACATTGAAGCCGATCATCTGGATTTCTTTAAAGATCTGGAAGATATCCGTCACTCCTTTCATCAGTTTGCAGCCCTGTTGCCATCTGACGGAACACTGATCATTAACGGAGAGATCGATCAGTATCAGGAAATCTGCGAAGGTCTGGACTGCAGCGTGGTGACTTACGGAATGTCTCCAGAATTTGACTACAGTGCGCAGAATATCACCTACGATGAAAAAGGTCGGGTTGCATTTGATTTCTTCCGAAACGGAAAGCTGGACACACACATCGTCCTTTCCGTGACCGGAGATCACAATGTGTCCAACGCCCTTTCCGCGATCGCAACAGCGGAGCTGTTGGGACTTTCCATGGATACGATTCAGAAAGGCCTGCTTTCCTTCTCCGGAACAGACCGCCGTTTTGAATACAAGGGAACGATCGATGATGTCACCATCGTAGATGACTATGCACATCATCCGACAGAGATCAAAGCAACTTTAAAGGCTGCGAAGCACTATCCGCACCGCAAACTCTGGTGCGTATTCCAGCCGCACACATACACAAGGACCAAAGCATTTTTCCAGGAATTTGCAGAAGCTCTTTCCCATGCAGATCATGTGATTCTTGCCGATATTTATGCCGCACGGGAAACAGATACTCTTGGGGTATCCTCTGAAGCGCTCTCAGACGCGATCCGCAGCCTTGGAACAGATTCTCACTATTTTCCATCCTTTGCAGAGATCGAAACATTTCTCAAAGAAAACTGGAATGCAGGAGATCTTGTTCTTACAATGGGTGCCGGAGATGTGGTAAAAATTGGAGAAGATCTCTTAAAATAGGACTTATCCACATTATCCACATGGGTTATTCACAAAAAAGCAGATTTTCCCTTGAAAAAAGGCTTTTGCCCGTTCAGATAAGATGCTATAATACCTTTGCGCATGAGAGAGCAGCGTATGAATTCCGGAAAACAGGGAGAGGACTATGAAGACATTTACGTTAAAAAACAAATTCCAGACAAATGCCACACTGGTTGCGAACGACTTTATCGATCACTATATGGTGCAGGCAAACGGCGAATTTGTAAAAGTATATCTGTTCCTTTTAAGACATTTGGATAATGCCGGCTCTTCTCTGACAGTTTCTGCAGTTGCAGACTGTCTGAACAACACAGAAAATGATATCCTGCGCGCATTCAAATACTGGGAATCCAAAGGACTTCTTCAGATGGAATGTGATGCAGAGGGACATGTCTGTGAACTGGAACTGATCCAGATTCCCCAGACCCAAGCACAGATACCGATCACTGCGGCCAAAAAGCCTTCCGCACCGGTCGTCTCTGTCAAGCCTGCTACTCCCAAAGCTGTGGCAGCTTCTGTTTCCCGCCCGGCGGCGCACGCAGATGCCGCAAAGGCGCAAAAGCAGCTAAAATCGCTCCTGTTCATTGCGGAACAGTATCTTGGTAAGACTCTGACAAAGACAGATATGGATGCGATCACTTATTTTTATGATCATCTCGGCATGTCGGCTGACCTGATCGAATATCTGATCGAATCCTGCGTGGAAAACGGCCACAAAAGTATTCATTATATTCAGAAGGTCGCTTTATCCTGGGCAGACAGCGGGATCACTACCAAAGAGCAGGCAAAACAGCAATCCCGCAGTTATAACAAAAACTGCTACACTGTTCTGAATGCTTTCGGAATCAAAAATCGGGGACCTGCCGCATCTGAGGTTTCGTATATCCAGAAATGGACCGATACCTATGGATTTACTCTGGACATCATCGAAGAAGCCTGCAGCAGAACAATTTCTGCAACTCATCAGCCAAGCTTTGAATATGCAGACACGATCCTGACCAGATGGCACAACAGCCATGTACATCATTTGAAAGATATTTCGGTGTTGGATGATGCATACCAGAAACAAAAAGCCGTTTCGGCTGCCTCAGCTCCAAAGGCAAAACCTGTCTCCAGAAATCTGAACAATTTCGAACGCCGTTCATATGACATGGATTCTCTGGAGGAGCAACTATTAAACAGCAATTAGAAGGAGAGCACTGTCGTGGGACTAAAAAATTCACAATATCAGGCGATTATGCGTAAGTACGAGCAAAAACAACTCCGAAACCATGATATACTGACACAGCATTATGAAGAGGTCTACCGTCAGCTGCCTGAATTTAAATCACTGGATGATTCCATTTCCATTTTGTCTGTTCAATATGGAAAACGCCTGTTAAACGGCGATCAAAAAGCAATTTCTTCTTTAAAAGAAGAGCTTGCCATTTTACGCGCCAGCAAGCAGGAGCTTTTACGATCCAGTGGTTTTCCGGCTGATTATCTGGAACCGGTCTATGATTGTCCGAATTGTAAAGATACCGGATATATCGGAAACCAAAAATGTCACTGTTTCAAAAAAGCCATCATTGACTTACTTTATGAACAGTCAAACTTAAAAGAAATTCTCAAAAAAGAAAACTTCAGCAACTTTGCTCTGGACTACTATTCCACCAACTTTATTGACCCGAAGACCGGCCGTTCTTCCCGCCAGGTAATTGAAGATGCCCTGCGGATCTGCCGGAATTTCGTCACCTCTTTCGGAACAGATTTCCAGAATCTTTTTCTGTATGGAGATGTTGGTGTGGGCAAGACCTTTTTGTCCAACTGCATTGCAAAGGAACTGATGGATAAAGAGTATTCTGTTCTTTACTTTTCTGCATCCAAGTTCTTTTCCAGTCTTGCAAAACATGCGTTTGACAAGCAAGATGTAGATGCGCAGAATATGTTTGAACTGATCTACAACTGTGACTGTCTGATCATTGATGATCTGGGAACCGAATATACGAACAATTTTATTGCATCCCAGTTCTTCACATGCATCAACGAACGACTGCTTAACAGCCGTTCTACAATTATATCAACAAACTTGTCACTGGACACTCTGGCTGATCTTTATACAGAACGGTCCTTTTCCAGAATCACAAGTAATTATATCATGTTGAAACTGATAGGCGATGACATCCGAATCAAAAAGAAATTAAAAAACAGGGAGGAAAATTAATGTTACGTCGAAAAGAAAGAAACTTAGAAAATATTCCAGTAGGAGCGCTCGGACTGATTCCGGTCAGAGGATGCGAAGGTCTTGGAGACAAGGTCAATGATTATCTGGTAAAATGGCGCAAAGAAAGCGGTTCTGAACATAAAGGAGATGTCGCTTTCACCGGTTATGACAGAGATACTTTTATCATTGATGCCGATGTTCCGAGATTCGGTTCCGGAGAGGCAAAAGGAATCATCAAAGAGTCTGTTCGTGGAAAAGATCTCTATCTGATGGTCGACGTATGCAACTACAGCCTCACCTATTCTCTGACAGGAAACACAAACCATATGTCACCGGATGACCATTTCCAGAACTTAAAGCGTGTAATCGCTGCAGTCGGAGGAAAGGCGCGCCGCATCAATGTGATCATGCCATTCCTTTACGAAAGCCGTCAGCACAAAAGAACAAGCCGCGAGTCTTTAGACTGCGCACTCGGACTTCAGGAACTGGTACGCATGGGCGTTGATAACATCATTACTTTTGATGCGCACGATCCTCGTGTATCCAATGCCATCCCGCTGAGCGGATTTGAGACAGTTCCTCCAACTTACCAGTTTGTCAAAGGACTTCTGCGCAATGTAAAAGATCTGCAGATCGACAGTGACCACATGATGGCGATCAGCCCGGATGAAGGTGGTACGAACCGTGCGATCTACCTTGCAAACGTACTTGGACTGGATATGGGTATGTTCTACAAACGCCGTGATTATACACAGATCGTCAACGGACGCAACCCGATCGTTGCCCACGAATTCTTAGGAAGCTCTGTAGAAGGCAAAGACGTGATCATTATCGATGACATGATCTCTTCCGGAGATTCTATCATCGAAGTTGCAACAGAGACTGAAACGCAGAAAAAGCAAAACGAATCTTTGCTGCAGCTACATTTGGTCTTTTTCTACAAACGGTCTGGACAAGTTCGATCAGGCATATGAGGACGGAACAATCTCCGGTATTCTGACAACTAACCTGATCTATCAGACACCGGAATTATTATCAAGACCATACTATATCAACTGTGACATGAGCAAATATATCGCTCTGATCATCGATACACTGAACCACGACGGTTCTATCAGCAGTATCTTAAGCCCGGATGAGAGAATCCAGCATGTACTGCAGAAATATAAAAACGGAGAAACGATTTAATTAAAAAGAGGGAAACTGTTTCATTAATTGACAGTTTCCCTCTTTATTTCATATGGTGGAAATCTGGTTTTCATTCCCCCTGATAACAAAATCCGATCCACCAGTGTTTCTTGCAGCCAGCAGAATCAGCATAAAAACAGCCAATTTTCAAGCTGAAAATCGACTGTTCTATGAAATATCTTACAGTAATCCACCGATCGCCATAAACAATGGCGCAAATACAAGTGACACAACTGTCATCAGTTTGATCAGGATATTGATGGATGGTCCTGATGTATCTTTAAACGGATCTCCAACAGTGTCTCCGACAACCGCTGCCTTGTGAGCCTCGCTTCCTTTTCCGCCGTGATTTCCTTCTTCGATGTACTTCTTGGCATTATCCCAGGCACCACCTGAGTTTGCCATAAAGATCGCCATGAGAACACCTGTCACAAGCGCACCTGCCTGAAGTCCGCCAAGAGCTTCCACTCCTAACACGATTCCGACCAGGATCGGCACAACAACTGCCATTGCTCCCGGAAGAAGCATCTCATGAAGTGCAGCTGTCGTAGAGATAGATACGCAAGACTTATAATCCGGTTTTTCCGTTCCTTTCATAATTCCCGGTTTCTCACGGAACTGACGTCTTACTTCCTCGATCATCTTATATGCTGCCTTAGATACGGATTCCATGGTAAATGCAGAGAACAGGAATGTAAGCATTCCTCCGATAAACAATCCGATGATCACACGATAATCCAGCACATTGATACTTTCCAGATGTACTGCCTGAGAATACGAAGCAAACAGTGCCAGTGCTGTCAGCGCAGCAGAACCGATTGCAAAGCCTTTTCCCATAGCTGCTGTTGTATTTCCTACAGAATCCAGTTTATCAGTGATTTCACGTACCGATTTGTCCAGACCTGACATTTCTGCGATTCCGCCGGCATTATCGGCGATCGGACCATATGCATCCACCGCAACTGTAATTCCAGTTGTAGAAAGCATTCCCACTGCTGCCAGAGCAATTCCGTACAATCCGTCTACCTGATATGCTACAAAAATACCGATGCAGATCAGGATCAGCGGGATTGCTGTTGACTGCATTCCGACTGCGATTCCACTGATGATCGTGGTTGCCGGTCCTGTCTCAGACTGCTCTCCGATCTTCTTCACCGGATTGTAATCTGCTGATGTATAGCATTCTGTAATCAGACCAATGAGAACACCTACGATCAGACCTGCGATTACGGCGATCGCTCCGTCAAAGTTTCCAAATAAAACCTTACTCAGTACAAGAGACACGATCACAACCAGAAGTGCCGCAATATTGCTTCCCATCTTCAGGGCTTTCTGCGGACTTACTTTCTCATCCCCTTTTACAAAGAATGTACCGATAATGGATGCTACAAGTCCACATCCCGCGATCGCAAGCGGGAATACAACTCCGGAAATTGCAGAAACCGCAACACCAAGTGTCAGTGCAGAAACGAGAGATCCTACATAAGATTCAAATAAGTCGGCTCCCATTCCTGCAACATCTCCTACATTATCCCCTACGTTGTCTGCGATTACTGCAGGGTTACGCGGATCATCCTCAGGGATTCCGGCTTCTACTTTTCCAACCAGATCAGCCCCTACGTCTGCAGCTTTTGTATAGATACCACCGCCAACACGCGCAAACAGCGCAATTGAAGATGCTCCCAAACTGAATCCGGACAGCACGTCTACATCTTTCGTCAGAATATATACAACGCTGACTCCAAGCGCTCCCAGACCTGCTACACACATTCCCATAACGGCTCCGCCTGAAAATGCGATGGAAAGCGCCTTATTCATTCCACTTTCTCTGGCAGCATTCGCTGTTCTTACATTCGCCTTTGTTGCAACATTCATGCCAAAGTAACCTGCCAGTGTAGAAAACAAAGCTCCCACAACAAAACAGATTGCTGTTACCCAGTTACCGATCCCAAATCCGATCAGTAAAAACAATACGATCACAAATACGATCAGAATCTTGTATTCTGCAGTAAGGAATGCGCGTGCACCCTCACTGATCGCAGATGCGATCTCTTTCATTTTCTCTGTTCCTTCTTCCTGCTTCGCAACTTTTACAGCCAGATATCCGGCAAATAGTAACGCGAGAACCGATACGACAGGAACTACGTACATTAAATTTTCCATTTTCTCCTCCTCAATCTCAATTTTGGGATTTTCTGTGCATCTGTACCTCCATCTTATACAGATGACACTGCTTCTATAGTTTACCAAACAAATGAATAATTTTCAACATAGAAATTCATTTATATTCATTCCTCTTATTTTCTTTTAGCTGTTTTGTTTATTTTCCATCTAAAATTGATATTTAAAATCCATTATCCTTTTTATATGTCTATTTTTGTTTATTTTGTATATTTGTTATTTATTTCTCAATCTTTTTCTTTACAGTATTATCTCATTTTTGCAAGTTAATTTTTTCTTTCTTTCATTTTTGTTTTTATTACACAGTATGGATTTTTCCTTTTATTATGGTAATCTGGTTGCAGAGAGGTGTTATATGTATGAAGACATTTTTAAAAATCTGACCTTTACTTTCCTTTGCCTTGGTATCTCCACGATACTGGCATTTTCTTTTTAACCTAGGACAAAAAATTCTGTCAACACTGCCCTGATTTATATTCTGGCTCTGATCCTGATCGCTCAGAATACGACCAGTTACTGGTATGGTGCTGCCGCCTCCGTTTTTTGTGTCATCGCAGCAAACTATTTTTTTACATATCCCTATTTCAAACTAAACTTCATACTGGACGGATATCCGGTCACATTTATCGGCATGCTGGCTATTTCTCTTATCACCAGCGCGACCGCCAGTATGCTCAAAAAACAAAAAGCCATTGCCTCCGAACGGGAACGAAAGCTTGCAGAAGCAGAGCGCGAGAAAATTCATGCCAATCTTCTGCGCGCCGTATCACATGATCTGCGTACCCCTCTGACGAGCATAATCGGCTCTTCTGCCTCTTATCTGGACGATGCCCAGAATATGTCCGAGCAAGAACGTATGGAGCTGATTTCGAATATTAACGAGGATGCACAGTGGCTGCTGAATATGGTGGAAAACCTGCTCTCTGTAACGAAGATTCAAAATGAATCCAGCAAAGTCAAAAAGTCGCAGGAAATTGTGGAAGAAGTCGTCTCCGAATCAATTGTCCGACTTCAGAAACGCCTTCCTAAAATCCAGATCCGGGTTTCTATGCCGGAAGATTTTCTGATGATCCCAATGGATGCTACTTTGATCGAACAGGTGCTGATCAACTTGATGGAAAATGCCTATGTCCATTCCTCGAGCTCTGATCCCATCGACCTTTTGATCACCGATCAGCCGGACTGTGTCACATTTGCAGTCCGGGACTATGGAATCGGACTGGATCCCGACCAGATTCCTTTTATTTTTGACGGACAGTACAGCTCTGATACCGCTGACGGACACAAAGGAATCGGCATCGGACTGTCTATCTGCCGGACGATCATTCATGCTCACGACGGCGTGATCCACGCTGCCAATCTGGATAAAGGAGCCGAATTCTCCTTTACCCTTCCAAAAGAAAAGGAGAACGCAAACTATGCCTAAATTCACTGTATTGATTATAGAAGACGAAAAAAATATTCAGACCTTTGTAGGAAAGATCCTGAAAAAACAGGATTACCGTGTACTGTATGCGGACTGCGGGAAAGAAGGACTGAATCTGATCCATTCCCAATGTCCAGACGTAATTATTTTAGACCTTGGTCTGCCTGATATGAATGGAAATGATATTATCCAGGAAGTCCGGACCTGGACCAGTACCCCGATCATTGTCATCTCCGCACGAAGTGCCGAAAAGGAAAAGGTTCTCGCATTGGATCAGGGAGCGGATGATTACATTACCAAGCCATTCGGAACCTCAGAACTGCTTGCCCGCATCCGTACCTCCTTAAGACACAGCAACCGCTTATATACTACAGATTCTCTTTATATCCGGCCCTATCGCTACGAAGATCTGGTATTGGATTTTTCCAAACGGGAACTGACCTTAGACAAACAGCCGGTTCATCTGACCCCTATTGAATACAAAATTGTATCCTATCTGGCACAGAATTCCGGAAAAGTCATGACATACGCCGCCATCATTTCCAATGTCTGGGGACCATACGCAGACGACGACAATAAAATCCTGCGCGTCAATATGGCAAATATCCGAAGAAAGCTGGAAAAAGACCCTGCACAGCCTAAATATATCTTTACAGAAGTAGGCGTTGGATACCGAATGCAGGAGGATTCATCAGAAAACGATTAGCAGTAATCTCTTATGCTAAGATTGCGCTAAAAAGGCCTCAAATCTCTTTTCTTTTTATGCCTTTGTCACTAAAATAGAATCTGGTCCGATACAAGGGCAATTTCATTCAAAGGAGTGACAGTAATGGGCAATAATATCGTAATGATACTTTTGATGATCATCGGTGGTTCTGCAGGAATTTTTTCCACACTGTTCATTTTGATCAGTCTGCCGGTAACCATTATCCAAAAATTTATCCGCAAAGCACGTTACGGATATAAATTAACCGATTAACTAATTTTATTAAACCTCTTACCTTATAAAAACAACGACCGTAAAATTCCCGAGAATCTTACAGTCGTTGTTTTTCGCTTTATTCTACTGCTATTTTTTTACCCGTCCAAGTGCTTTCTGTACTGCCGGAATGGAGATGATCACGATTGTAATCAGTCCTTCTGCCAGAAGGAAACTGTAGTTATATGCGATCGGATATACGGCTGCAAGTGATTTCGGGAAATCGTCCGGCATGTAGTCCATCCAGTACAAATATCCTCCCAGCGCATGAAACGCTCCCCTGGCGAGAACAGCTACGATATAGCCTTTGAGCAGTCCATTCTTTTGCTTTGCAAAGAAACCTGCCACACCAAGTGCTGCGAAAGCCAATACATAATCACAGCATACCTGGAACAGAGAAAGTACGTATGGCTCCTGTAAAAACTGGAGCATTCCATATGTAAATCCAACCAAAATTCCTGTTCTTACTCCATACCAGTTTGCTACCAGCACGATAAAGAGCATGCTGCACAGTGTCACACTGCCGCCCCATGGCAGAGAGAAAATCTTGATATAGGAAGTAATAAAAGCAAGTGCCATTGCCATCGCACAGCACGCAAGCTGTTTCGCGGACATTTTATTTTTTTCTGAATTTTTACCGGCAAAAAACAATGCAATACCAAATACAACGATTCCCAGCACAATACAAATTGCATATCCTGCAGTCGTCAGACCGCCTTCTGCATTTACCATAAAGTTCAACATAAAAAACTCCTCCTTGTTTTCGTGATTGAAAACAAGGAGGAGTTCCTTGTATAAACGAGATTACAGTTCCTACGTTGGCATTATCCAAATCAGGTTATAGGTCGAAGTTCACAACTTCCTCTCAGCCTGTCACACAAGCTCCCCTTGTTATCAATCGTATTTTATTTTATTCTTCGTCCAGAACTACTTCTTCCAAATCTGCTGATTCTGCTGTCTCCACTGCTTCTGTTTCCACTGCATCGCTTTCATCCAGTTCTTCAGCCTCTTCTTCTGCTTCCAGTTCTGTGTTTAACTGAACATCACGGTACTTCTTCATACCTGTACCTGCAGGAATATGTTTACCGATGATGACGTTCTCTTTCAGACCGATCAGGTGGTCCACCTTACCTTTGATCGCAGCTTCTGTCAGGACTTTTGTTGTCTCCTGGAAGGATGCTGCAGACAGGAAGGATTCTGTAGCCAGAGATGCTTTTGTGATACCAAGCATGATCTGTTCACCTGTTGCAGGCTCTTTTCCTTCTGCTTCCATCTGCTCGTTCACTTCGTTGAACTCCAGAACATCTACCATAGTTCCAGGCAGGAATTCGGTATCTCCTCTTTCCTCGATACGAATCTTCTTCAGCATCTGGCGTACAATAACCTCGATATGCTTGTCATTGATTTCTACACCCTGCAAACGGTAAACTCGCTGTACTTCCTGGATCATGTAATCCTGTACGGCACGAAGTCCTTTGATCTTCAGGATATCGTGAGGATTTACACTACCTTCTGTCAGCTCATCTCCGGCCTCCAGATATACACCATCCTGAATCTTGATACGGGAACCGTATGGGATCAGGTATGCTTTGGATTCTCCTGTCTGATCATTTGTTACAATGATCTCACGCTTTTTCTTTGTATCGCTGATTGTTGCCGTACCGGCAAACTCTGTGATAATCGCAAGTCCTTTCGGCTTTCTTGCCTCAAAAAGCTCTTCGACACGAGGAAGACCCTGTGTGATATCGTCACCGGCAACTCCACCCGTATGGAATGTACGCATGGTCAGCTGTGTACCAGGTTCACCGATGGACTGAGCAGCAATGATACCGACTGCTTCACCAACCTGAACGGCTTCCCCTGTTGCCATGTTTGCACCGTAACATTTTGCACAAACACCATTCTTACATTTACATGTAAGGATTGTACGGATCTTCACTGTATCCAGTGGTTCACCGTTTTCGTCAACCGCTTTCTTCATGACTCTTTCTGCACGCTTCGGTGTGATCATGTGATTTGCTTTGACGATGATATTTCCATCCTTGTCTTTCAGATCTTCACAAGAGAATCTTCCTGTGATACGCTCCTGCAGACTTTCGATTTCTTCATTTCCGTCCATGAATGCTTTTACATACATTCCCGGAATCTCTTTTCCTTCTGCCGCACAGTCACTGTCGTGAATGATAAGCTCCTGAGAAACATCAACCAGACGTCTTGTCAGGTATCCTGAATCGGCTGTACGAAGCGCGGTATCGGACATTCCCTTACGAGCTCCATGCGCAGACATAAAGTATTCCAGTACGTCCAGACCCTCACGGAAGTTGGACTTGATCGGCAGCTCGATCGTACGACCTGCTGTATCCGCCATCAAACCACGCATACCTGCAAGCTGTTTGATCTGCTTGTCAGAACCACGGGCTCCGGAATCTGCCATCATGAAGATGTTATTGTATTTATCCAGCCCGGAAAGCAGAGCTTCTGTCAATTTGTCATCGGTTGCTTTCCATGTCTCAACAACTTCTTTGTAACGTTCTTCTTCTGTGATCAGACCACGTTTGTAGTTCTTTGTGATCTTGTCTACAGTATCCTGTGCAGTCTGGATCATCTCCGGTTTCTGCGGCGGTACTGTCATATCAGAAATCGATACGGTCATCGCTGCTCTTGTAGAGAACTTGTAACCAATCGCTTTTACATCATCCAGAACTTCTGCTGTCTGAGTTGCTCCGTGTGTATTGATTACTTTTTCCAGGATCTGTTTGAGCTGTTTCTTTCCTACGTGGAAATCTACTTCCAGAAGCAGTTCGTTTCCATCTACTTCACGGTCTACGAATCCAAGATCCTGCGGAATAATCTCATTGAACAACATTCTTCCAAGTGTTCCATCGATCGTGCCTGTCTTCACCGTTCCGTCCGGCATCTCTCTGGAAACACGGACTTTGATTCTGGAATGCAGTGTCACATATCCATTTTCATATGCCAGGAGTGCTTCGTTTAAGTTCTTAAAGAACATACCCTCACCTGTTGCTCCCGGTCTTTCCTGTGTCAGATAGTAAATACCAAGTACCATATCCTGAGAAGGAACGGCTACCGGTCCACCATCGGACGGTTTCAGCAGGTTGTTCGGTGAAAGAAGCAGGAAACGGCATTCTGCCTGTGCTTCTACTGACAGCGGTACATGGACAGCCATCTGGTCACCATCGAAATCGGCGTTGTAAGCTGTACATACCAATGGATGCAGCTTGATTGCCTTACCTTCTACAAGGATTGGCTCAAACGCCTGAATACCAAGTCTGTGCAGTGTGGGGGCACGGTTCAACATAACCGGATGCTCTTTGATCACTTCTTCGAGCACATCCCAAACCTCCGGCTGGAGTCTCTCTACCATTTTCTTGGCATTCTTAATATTATGAGCAGTTCCGTTTGCCACCAGTTCTTTCATAACAAACGGTTTGAATAATTCAATCGCCATCTCTTTCGGCAGACCGCACTGATAGATCTTCAATTCCGGTCCTACGACGATAACGGAACGTCCGGAATAGTCAACACGTTTTCCGAGCAGGTTCTGACGGAAACGTCCGGACTTACCTTTTAACATGTCTGACAGAGATTTCAGAGCTCTGTTTCCAGGACCTGTAACAGGACGACCGCGGCGGCCGTTGTCGATCAGAGCATCAACTGCTTCCTGAAGCATACGTTTCTCGTTGCGTACGATAATATCCGGCGCTCCCAGTTCAAGCAGTCTTCTCAGACGGTTATTACGGTTGATAATTCTTCTGTACAAATCATTTAAGTCAGATGTTGCAAAACGTCCACCATCCAGCTGTACCATCGGACGCAGATCCGGCGGAATGACCGGGATCGCGGAAAGAATCATCCACTCCGGTTTGTTTCCGGATTCACGGAATGCTTCTACAACCTCCAGACGTTTTACGATTCTTGCTCTCTTCTGACCTGTGGCATTGACAAGTCCTGCCTGCAGTTCTGCATATTCTTTTTCCAGATCAATGGATTGCAGCAATTCCTGAATTGCCTCAGCTCCCATACCTACGCGGAATGCTTTGCTTCCCCATTTTTCTTTTCTTCCTGATACTCTGCCTCTGACAGGATCTGTTTGTACTGAAGGTCTGTCTCCCCTTTGTCCAGTACGATATAAGATGCAAAGTAAAGAACTCTCTCCAGTGTTCTTGGGGAGATGTCCAGGATCAGTCCCATACGGCTTGGGATTCCCTTGAAATACCAGATATGGGATACCGGAGCCGCAAGGGCGATATGGCCCATGCGCTCACGGCGTACAGATGCTTTTGTTACTTCCACTCCACATCTGTCACAAACAACACCTTTGTAACGGATTTTTTTGTATTTTCCACAGTGACATTCCCAGTCCTTGCTTGGTCCGAAAATTCGCTCGCAGAAAAGACCGTCTTTTTCTGGTTTTAACGTTCTATAGTTAATGGTCTCCGGTTTTGTAACCTCGCCTCTTGACCATTCCATGATCTTTTCCGGTGAAGCCAGTCCGATTTTGATCGCATCAAAAGTTAACGGCTGATATTGTTGTTCATTATTGCTTGCTGGCATATAAACGGCTCCTCCTATTCTTCATCATCCATGAATTCATCAAATTCCAATTCCATATCAGGAGCGAAATCCTCTTCCTCCTGTGGTTCTACATTCTCCAGTTCTTCCCCGACGAATTCCTGCTCTGTAAATCCATGTGCTCCGAAAGATTCTTTTTCATCGCGGTATTTCTTTCCTTCGATGATCGAGCGCAGGTCTGTCTCGCCGTAATCTACAGTCTCCATGATTTCCACTTCTGTGTTGTCATCACGAAGTACACGCACATCCAGGGCAAGGGACTGAAGCTCTTTGAGCAGTACCTTGAAGGACTCAGGAATACCTGGTTCCGGAATGTTCTCTCCTTTGATGATTGCTTCGTATGTCTTGACACGTCCCACAACATCATCGGATTTGACTGTCAGGATCTCCTGCAGTGTATAAGATGCACCGTAGGCCTCTAAAGCCCAAACCTCCATCTCTCCGAAACGCTGTCCACCGAACTGAGCTTTACCACCCAGCGGCTGCTGTGTTACCAGTGAGTAAGGACCTGTTGAACGTGCATGGATCTTATCATCTACCAGATGATGAAGTTTTAAGTAATGCATGTGTCCAATTGTTACCGGGCTGTCAAAATATTCTCCGGTACGTCCGTCACGCAGGCGTACTTTACCGTCTCTTGAAAGCGGTACTCCTTTCCACAGCGCTCTGTGTTCACGATTGTCAGACAGATACTGAAGCACTTCCGGAAGTAATTCCTCTCCGTGTTTCTTTTCAAAGTCTTCCCATTCCATATTTACATAATCATTTGCCAAATCCAGCGTATCCATGATGTCATTCTCGTTTGCTCCGCCGAATACCGGTGTTGCAACATTAAAGCCAAGTGCTTTTGCTGCAAGACTTAAGTGGATCTCGAGCACCTGCCCGATATTCATACGGGAAGGCACACCCAGTGGGTTCAGCACGATATCCAGAGGACGTCCATTTGGAAGATATGGCATATCTTCTACCGGAAGCACTCTGGAGACAACACCCTTGTTACCATGACGTCCGGCCATCTTATCACCAACAGAAATTTTTCTCTTCTGTGCGATATAGATGCGTACAGACTGGTTTACTCCAGGTGAAAGTTCGTCTCCGTTCTCTCTTGTAAATACTTTTGCGTCTACGATAATACCATATTCACCGTGCGGTACCTTCAGAGAAGTATCTCTTACTTCACGTGCTTTTTCGCCAAAGATCGCGCGAAGCAGTCTCTCTTCTGCTGTCAGCTCTGTCTCTCCCTTCGGAGTTACCTTTCCGACCAGAATATCTCCTGCACGTACTTCTGCACCGATACGGATGATACCTCTCTCATCCAGATCTTTGAGTGCATCGTCACCGACACCAGGGATATCTCTTGTAATCTCCTCAGGTCCCAGTTTTGTATCTCTTGCTTCTGCTTCATATTCTTCGATATGAACAGATGTATAAACGTCTTCTGCAACGAGACGCTCGCTTAACAGAACAGCATCCTCGTAGTTGTAACCTTCCCATGTCATGAAACCGATCAGCGGGTTCTTTCCAAGAGCCATCTCTCCATTGGATGTAGACGGTCCGTCTGCGATCACCTGTCCGGCTTCCACACGTTCTCCCTTGTCTACGATCGGCACCTGATTGTAGCAGTTGCTCTGGTTACTTCTTAAGAATTTTGTCAGTTTATATGTTTTCTTTGTTCCATCGTCATGTTTGATCGTAATGCTTGTAGATGTAGAGCTCTCTACCACACCAGCTCTCTCTGCAACCATACATACACCGGAGTCTACCGCTGCTTTTACTTCCATACCTGTTCCGACTGCCGGAGCTTCTGTTGTAAGAAGCGGCACTGCCTGACGCTGCATGTTGGATCCCATCAGCGCACGGTTGGCATCGTCATTCTCAAGGAATGGGATCAATGCTGTCGCAACAGAGAATACCATCTGCGGAGACACGTCCATATAATCAAATTTGCTTCTCTCATATTCCTGTGTCTCTTCACGATAACGACCGGATACATTCTTATGCAGGAAGTGTCCTTCCTCATCCAGTGGTGTATTCGCCTGGGCTACATGATAGTTGTCCTCTTCATCTGCTGTCATATACACAACATCTTCTGTAACGATCGGGTTCATCGGATCTGTTTTGTCAATCTTACGATATGGAGCTTCAATGAATCCATATTCGTTGATTCTCGCATAAGTTGCAAGCGAGTTGATCAGACCGATGTTCGGACCTTCTGGTGTCTCGATCGGACACATTCTTCCATAGTGAGAATAGTGAACGTCACGGACCTCAAATCCTGCACGGTCTCTGGAAAGACCACCAGGTCCAAGTGCAGACAGACGTCTCTTGTGAGTCAGCTCTCCAAGAGGGTTGTTCTGATCCATGAACTGAGACAGCTGAGAAGAACCAAAGAATTCTTTCACGGCTGCAGTCACCGGCTTGATATTGATCAGAGACTGTGGAGAAACTCCGTCCTGATCCTGTGTTGTCATTCTTTCACGAACAACTCTCTCCAGTCTGGACAGACCGATTCTGTACTGATTCTGGAGAAGCTCTCCAACCGCACGGATACGTCTGTTGCCCAGATGATCGATATCATCATCGTTACCCATTCTGTATTCCAGATGGATGTTATAGTTAATAGAAGCTAAAATATCTTCTTTTGTAATATGTTTCGGAATCAGATCATGAATATCTCTCTTGATCAGAGATTTCAGTTCTTCCACATCTCCTGCAGATTCTTCCAGAAGTCCTGCCAGTACAGGGTAGTATACCTGCTCTGTCACTCCGACTTCTTCCGGATCGATATCCACAACTGCCTGCAGATCTACCATCATATTAGACAGAATCTTGATATTGCGGGACTCATCCTCTCCCTCTACCCATACAAACGGAGCACCACTGTTCTGGATCGCATCTGCAATCTCAGCTGTGATCAGAGTTCCTTTTTCTGCAACAATCTCTCCTGTCAGCTCATTCACAACATCCTCTGCCACTTTCTGCCCTTTGATACGGTTTTTCAGTGCCAGTTTTTTGTTGAATTTGTAACGTCCGACTTTTGCAAGATCGTAACGTCTCGGATCAAAGAACATGCTTGTAATCAGACTTTCTGCACTGTCCACTGCAAGCGGCTCTCCCGGACGGATCTTCTTATATAATTCAAGCAGACCTTCCTGATAGTTCTCTGCTGTATCTTTTCCGAAACTTGCAAGGATCTTCGGTTCTTCACCAAACAGGTCAATAATCTCTGCATTTGTTCCGATACCAAGTGCACGGATCAATACTGTGATCGGCACCTTTCTTGTTCTGTCTACACGTACATAGAAAACGTCATTGGAGTCTGTCTCATATTCCAGCCACGCACCGCGGTTTGGAATTACTGTAGAAGAATACAGCTCTTTTCCAAGCTTGTCATGTGCGATTCCATAATAAATTCCCGGTGAACGAACAAGCTGACTTACAATAACTCGTTCAGCACCATTGATCACAAATGTACCTGTCTTTGTCATCAATGGGAGATCCCCCATAAAAATCTCATGTTCGTTGATCTCATCAGTCTCTCTGTTGTAGAGTCTGACTCTCACTTTCAAAGGTGCAGCATAAGTTGCATCACGTTCTTTACACTCTTCAATCGTGTACTTCACGTCATCCTCGCAAAGTGTAAAATCTACAAATTCCAGACTGAAATGACCTGCATAGTCAGAAATCGGAGAAATATCATCAAATACCTCTTTTAATCCTTCATCCAGAAACCACTGATAAGAATCTTTCTGGACTTCGATTAGATTCGGCATCTCTAATACTTCTTTTTGTCTGGAATAGCTCATGCGAGAACTTTTTCCACTTGTGATGGGACGAATTCTGTTTTTCTCCATATGACGTTTCACTCCTCATATATTTTTTTGCGGGCAGCAAGTACCCTCCAATAGGTTCCAGTAAATAGGAAAAGAGCCCTGTGACAATATTTCTCTTCACTTCATGGCATACCTTTCCATAATAGTGCATTTTTAACTATATCACAAAACTCTTTTTTCTGTCAACATATTTTGGTTTATTTTCTCAAAAAAACTCTTGACAAGTTTTCTCATCTATGGTATTAACGCAAAAACCGCAGAAGCGTTCATCTTCTGCGGTCTCATCTGGCTTTTATCAGCAATTATTTCAGGTTAACTTCTGCACCTTCTGCTTCTAATTTAGCTTTTGATTTCTTCAGCTTCTGCTTTAGAAACACCTTCTTTTACTACCTTAGGAGCTCCGTCAACTACTTCTTTTGCTTCTTTCAGTCCAAGTCCTGTGATCTCACGAACAACTTTGATAACTTTAACTTTAGATGCTCCAGCAGATACTAATTCTACGTCGAACTCATCTTTCTCTTCTGCTGCTCCAGCTCCGTCTCCAGCTGCTGCTGCAACTACAACACCTGCTGCTGCAGAAACACCAAATTCTTCTTCACAAGCTTTTACTAATTCGTTTAATTCTAATACTGATAACTCTTTGATCGCTTCGATCATTTCAGCTGTTGTCAATTTAGCCATTTTCATATCCTCCATATTCATTGATATTCTGATTATTTTTATACTCTGCCGTACATCATACGGCTACCCCATAAAGGCATATCCTGCCGGGTATAAAATGTAATTCCAATTACTCTGCTGTTGTCTCAGCTGCTTCCTCTGCAGGAGCTTCAGCTGTCTCTGCAACTGCTTCGCCATCTTTTTCTACGATCTGTTTGATAACGCGAGCGAAGTTTGTAATTGGTGACTGCATACTTCCAAGTAATCTGGAAAGCAATACTTCTCTGGATGGAATCTTAGCCAGTTCTGAAAGTGCTGCCACATCATAAACTGTTCCTTCCACTACACCACCTTTTAATTCAAGCTTGTCTGCTCCTTTTGCAAACTCGCAAAGAATTCTTGCTGGTGCTGTTGCATCTTCTTTAGAAATTGCAATCGCGCTTGGTCCTTCCAGACATCCTTCAAGACCTTCGAATTCAGTTCCTTCGAATGCTCTCTTCATCATAGTGTTCTTATATACTCTGTAAGTAACACCTGCTTCTCTGAGCTTTTTACGAAGTTCTGTATCCTGAGCAACTGTCAGTCCGCGGTAATCTACGAGAACAACTGACTGAGCTCCTTTCAGTTCTTCTGAAATCGCCTCAACGATTGGCTGTTTTAATTCTACTTTTGCCATGTTCGGTACACCTCCTTATTTTATTGTGCGTGTACTGCCAAAATAAAAACCTCTGTATCCAAAGACACAGAGGTTTACAAATCCGAAATTGAATTCGCATACTTCCTCGGCAGGCGTTTTCTCCTTATGCCTTACGGCACCTGCTATCTTCGGCAGTCAATTGCTATATTATAATAGCACTTTATATTGTCAATGTCAACAGTTTTTTAAACCAGTTTCATTGGGTTGATTTTTACACCAGGTCCCATTGTAGATGTCAGTGTTACGCTCTTTAAGTACTGACCTTTTACTGCTGCCGGTTTAGCTTTGTTGATTGCATCGATAAGCGTCTGGAAGTTGTCCGCTAACTGTTCTTCAGTAAATGAAGCTTTTCCAATCGGCACATGGATAATGTTTGTTTTGTCCAATCTGTACTCAATCTTACCAGCTTTGATATCGTTGATTGCTTTTGTTACGTCCATTGTAACTGTTCCGGCTTTCGGGTTTGGCATCAGACCTTTTGGTCCAAGTACACGTCCGAGACGTCCAACAACACCCATCATGTCAGGTGTAGCAACAACAACATCGAATTCAAACCATCCTTCGTTCTGGATCTTTGGAATCAGATCCTCTGCTCCTACGTAATCTGCTCCGGCTGCTTTTGCTTCTTCTGCTTTTGCATCTTTTGCAAATACAAGGATACGAACTTTTTTACCAGTTCCGTGAGGAAGCACTACTGCTCCACGGATCTGCTGGTCAGCGTGACGTCCGTCACAACCTGTTCTGATGTGAGCTTCGATTGTCTCGTCAAATTTAGCTACTGCTGATTTTTTCACTAATGCAACTGCTTCTGCTTTCTCGTAAAGATTTCCTCTTTCGATCAGTTTTGCAGCTTCGATATATTTCTTTCCTCGTTTCATTTCAAATAACCTCCTTGTGGTATTGGCGGGAACGTGCCCCTCCCACTTTTTCGTGAATTTACATATAACATAGATTGTCTCTTCCTCCTTTTCGAAGACACCGAAAAGAATTGTTCAGACTTTCTTAAATCTCTGCTTTTTTATCTGGCAGTTATCTCTTACTCTTCAACCACTACACCCATAGAACGGCATGTTCCTGCCACCATGCTCATAGCTGCTTCTACTGTTGCAGCATTTAAGTCTGGCATTTTCATCTCAGCGATTTCCTGAAGCTGAGCTTTTGTGATTGTTGCAACTTTTGTTTTGTTCGGCACACCGGAACCTGATTTCAGGTTACATGCTTTCTTAATAAGAACTGCTGCCGGTGGAGTCTTTGTAACGAAGCTAAAGCTTCTGTCATTGTAAACTGTGATAACAACAGGAATAATCAGGTCACCCTGGTCTGCTGTTCTGGCATTGAACTGTTTTGTAAATTCAACGATATTTACACCGTGCTGTCCAAGTGCAGGACCTACCGGTGGTGCTGGAGTTGCTTTACCAGCTGGAATCTGTAATTTAATATATCCTTCTACTTTTTTTGTCCATTTTTCATTACCTCCTTGTGGTATTGGCGGGATTTTCATCCCTCCCACGGTTTTTTAATCCATCTTTCTTACTTCTGAGAAATTCAGTTCAACCGGAGTCTCTCGGCCGAACAGCTCTACATTGATCGACAGGCTCTGTTTCTGTTCGTTGATCGCCTGGATCATACCAACAGTACCTTCCCATGCTCCGCTCAATACGGTCACTGTATCGCCAACCTCGAAGTCAACTACGATGTCTTCCTGTTTGATTCCCAGATTTGCCATTTCCTCTTCTTCCAGCGGAACCGGCTTGGATCCAGGTCCGACAAATCCTGTCACACCTCTGGTATTTCTTACGACATACCAGGTATCATCATTCATGATCATATGGATCAGGACATACCCAGGAAACATCTTCTTCTGACTTGCTTTCTGAACACCATTCTTTAATTCCACGACTTCCTGCATCGGAACTCTGACTTCAAGAATCTGGTCCTCCAGGTGACGGTTCTCAATTGTCTTATCAATGTTTGCTTTTACTTTGTTTTCATACCCGGAATAAGTATGAACTACATACCATTTTGCATCTGACATAAAATCACCTTTCCGCTTCTGACCAGCTATTTTATCAGAAAGTCAATCCCATATTTCATCAGTACATCGATCACAGAGATCAATGCGCCCATCAATACAGAAACGATTACAACTGCAGCTGTCTGCTTTGCAAGTGTGTTCTTATCCGGCCAGACAATCTTTTTAAATTCGGCCTTCATTCCTTTAAACCAGCTTGACTTCTGAGCTTTTTCTGCTTTTCCTGTCTTTCCACTCATACATCCACTTCCTTCCAACGATTATTTCGTTTCTTTGTGCAGTGTGTGTGATTTACAGAATTTGCAGTACTTCTTTGTCTCCATACGGTCCGGATGTGTTTTCTTATCCTTAGTCATGTTGTAGTTACGATTCTTGCATTCCGTACATTCCAATGTGATTCTTGTGCGCACAACTTCCACCTCGCTTTTTATTTACTTTTTACATGTTACTTTGATGGCTGCGACCCCATCTAATTTTTAGGCATAAAAAAAAGACCTACTTCCATTCGCCAGAAAATTGTATCATATCACTATGGGGAAGTCAAGGTGTTTCTTGTGTACTCTTTAAAAACTCTTTCAAAAAAGAAAATGAAAATATGAAAATTTTTTCGGAAAATAAAGCAAGTTTTTTCCTCCTCTCCCTGATATTCTATAACCAGATCACACAACACTTTATTTTATGGAGGATTTTAATATGAAGAAAATATACCGACTCGGGATTCTTGGACTTGGAGAAGGGCGCAGCGTCATTTCCGCCGCATTAAGCAGTCCTCATTGGGAGATCGGCAATATCTGTGACTTAAACGAATCACTCTGCCAGCAGCGTTGCAAAGAATTTGGTCTCACAGATTACACCACACGTTACGAAGATCTGCTTCGTGATCCACAAATTGATGTCATTGGAATCTATACACCAGATCAGCTTCATTCTCTTCACATCCGCATGGCTCTGGAAGCAGGAAAAGATGTCATCTGTACCAAACCACTCATGACTTCTCTGGAAGATGCAAACGAACTTTTAACACTCCAGAAAAAATCCGGACGACATGTTTTCATCGGCCAAAGTTCCCGCTATTTCGAACCTGCCAGACGCCAGCGAAAAGATTTTGAAGCCGGAAAGCATGGAGACCTGGTCACACTGGAAACTCATTATATCAGTGATTCCCGTTGGTTTTTGGAACGTGCATGGAGCAGAAGCAGTGGATTTTCATGGATGTACAACTTCATGATCCACGCAGTAGACCTTGCCGCCTGGTATCTCCCGGATATCGAAGAAGTATATGGAGTCGGCGTTACCAGCCAGAACACAAAAGACTATCAGCTGACTGTACCTGACACTATGAAATTCATTTTAAAAGATACTTCCGGGATCTGCGCAAGTGTCAGCGGCGTTTATGCAGAACCCACCCTTGGTTCCGGTGTAGAACAGTCTATCAGCTGTACATTAAGAGGTACCGAAGGGATCAGCCGCGCCGGATATCCACATCTAAAATATGAAACCAATTTTGCTCCGGTCCAAAAAACCGCTGTCAGCCATGATTATTCTGACATGGTAGATTACTATTTCCGTTTTGAAGGATGGACACACCACGCCGGAGAATATCAGAATTATATGGAAGAATTTGCTCTTTGTCTGGATCAGGGAATCACCCCAAAACCAGACTTAAAAGAAGGGATCCATACTCTTGCAATTATGGAGGCAATGGAAAAAAGTATAGAAACCGGAAATGTAATCAAAGTATCAGACATTCTGGCTGCGCACAATATTTCTTTTGACTGATCTTAAAATACCGCTTCTGCATTACCGTGAATACAGAAGCGGTATTCTATTTCTTTATAAAATCCTGACTTGTAATTTCTGTTTCTTTTTCCACTCTTACATTACAATTCGCATCTTCCAGATAAATCGATACATTTTGCGGTATCTCACTTTTTAAAACAGCCCGATAAAATACACCTTCCCTCCATTCCAGATCAATTTCTAAATTTCCTCTTGCATGAAACGAAGAAATTTTTCCATTTTTCCAGTTCTTTGGAAGCGCAGGCAAAAATCGAATCCGCCCCCTATGACTTTGTATCAGCATTTCTCCAATGCAACTGCACAACCCTGTATTTCCATCTAATTCGTACACATGGTCAAATGCGCCTGCCCCTCTTGTCGGCGGATGATATACCATAAAATTGGGTTCCAGGAGATGTTCCATCATATGACAGATATGCGCATATGCTTTTTCTCCATGTTGAAGCCGTGCTTCATACAACATCAGCATGGATCGCGCCCATCCTGTATCCTCCCAGTTTTCGGACGGTGTCAGCTTTCTTTGCAAGGTCTTTTCTGCCGCTTCGCATAAATCCGGTGTCTCTTCCGGAGTGATCTGCGCAAACGGAAACAGGCCAAGTAAATGGCTGGTATGCCGATGCTGTGGATCTGCTTCCGGAAGATCATGATCCCATTCCGCAATGCATCCATTTTCCAGCACCCGGTACGGAAGCAGATTTTCATAAATTTCCGAAATTTTTATATCCTGTTCCTTTTTCGGCATTTTTAAAATATCTAACGCCTTTTTATAAATAAAGAACAATTCCCGTATCATTAAAATTTCATAAGTACAGCCCGAACTGATCTGCCTTGCATTTCCATTATATAGGAAACTATTTTCCGGGGAAACGGACGGTCCGCAAGTATATTTTCCCGATTCTGTCTGATACACATACTCCAGGAAAAACTCAACAGCCTCCTCTATCAAAGGAAATACTTCTTCCAGAAATCTCTGATCCCTGGTGTAAAGATAATGTTCCCATAGATGTGTCAGGATCCATACTCCGCCTGTCGGACAAGGCGCAATCGGAGAAGCCCAGTAAGGTGCCGCATATCCCCATGCATTTGATACAATTTCGCCGACCCAACCTTTCATCCCATAGGACAGACGCGCTGTTTTTCTGCCTTCCGGTATCAATTTTTCTTCAATCCAACGATACAGCGGCTCTGCGACAAATCCCATGCCGGAAAATTCTGCCGGCCAGTAATTCATCTGCGTATTGATATCAAGATGCATATCACATGTCCACCCAATACGGCAGGCTACATTATCATTCCAGATCCCCTGTAGATGTGCCGGAAGTTTTGAATCTTCTCTGGAGGAACAAAACAACAGATATCTGCCATATTGAAACATCAACGGAATCTTCTCCGAAACCGAATCAGTTCCTTCGATTTCCAGCCGGGTTCCCTCCGTAAACTGTTTTATATCCTCCTCATGTCTTCTGATCACTTCTGCTGCTCCTTTTTGCACCGCACTTATACAGCGCGCAAAAGCAATCTGATGCATACACCTGTCCGAAAGGTCCTTGTTCTCAAAATCCGTTTCCATCGCCAGGTAAATCTGTACATTTGTACACTTTCTGATCCACAGACCACTCTCGTCACTTTCTGTTTCTCCATCTGTCACAACTTTCAGAGCGCCCTCCAAATGGACTCCGCATTTTTGATCACAATGCAGCATTTCAAATGCATCCGCAAAAAAGCGAATTCCAACCTCTGTGGGTTCCATTCCGCCTTCCTGATTATATGGTTCAAACCAGAGCTTTAAATCCATCTTACCGCTGCATTCAACAGACACCAGCAACACCTTATCCGGATGGGAAGTACGGATTTCTTCAAAAATCCGCACTTTATCGCTCTTTCTTAAAACCCAGACCTTTCCTGTTTCCAGCTCCAGTCCTCTTTCATATTCTTGTACCGCCTCTCCCATCTGGTATTTTATATACAATTTCCCGGTCGGCAGATGTGTCCCGTAATTTTCTCGTCTTCCGATGAACTGCTTTGCTTCCCGATGTACCTGATCGTAATCTCCTGTCTGTTCCGCTTTTCTCATCTTTTGAAAAGCCTCGGCAGCGCCTTCCCGGTTTGCAGTTTTCTCCACCTCTCCACTATAAAATGTATGTTCTGTCAAGTCGATTTCTTCACAGTCTGCTCCGCCATAAACCATGGCTCCAATCTGCCCGTTTCCAAGCGGGAGCGCTTCTCCCCAGCGTAATGCCGGTTTTTCATACACAAGTCTCATATGCTTACTTCCTTATTCTTTTACGCCGCCGGATGTCATTCCGCCAATGATATATTTCTGCCCGATCAAATATACGATAATAACCGGAATACAGGTCAGGATAATATCTGCAAAGACGAAATGCCACCAGTTTTTATTCTTCCCAAAAAATTGATATACTGCCATTGTCATTGGATACATCTTGCTTGAATTTGACAAGTACAGCGGAGTCAAAAAGTCGCTCCATATTCCCATAAACTGTAAAATAAAACAGGTTACGATCGTTGGCTTCATCAATGGTGCAACTACTTTAAAAAATAACGATAACGGTCCACATCCATCTATGATCGCAGCTTCGTCCAACTCCACCGGGATCGAAGAAATAAAGTTCCGTATTGTAAAAATACAGAAAGGGATCATGGAACTGATAAATGCAATAATGATTCCCGGCTTTGTATTGGCCAGATTGAAGGTCTGAAGCACTTTTACTAATGTTACATAGTTGATCGGGAAAAACAGTCCGCAGATTACAAAATAATATAAAAAATTATTAATCTTTGTTTTGTTTCTTGCCATAACAAATGCTGCCATCGCACATCCCAGCACTCCAATCGTGGTGGAAATCCCTGCATAGGTCAAAGAATTAAAAAATCCCTGTACCAGATTCGCCTCTTCGATCACTTCCAGATATGTTTCAAAATGCCACTCTGTCGGAAGTGCAAGACTCATTCTCGCAGCCTCTGCCTTTGGTTTTAAAGAGTTAATAAACACCATATAAAACGGAAGGATTACCACGATACAAAGACTGATACATACCAGATGTTTCAAAACATTACTCACTGTTTTTTTCATTTACTGCTGCACCTCTCTCTTGCTCATTGTTCGAACCACCACAATCCCTATCACTGCGGTAATCAACAACAGAATTGCATTCAACGCTGTAGACATTCCATAATTACCTGTCGAATATAACTGGAATGAATATGTTGTCAACACTTCTGTCGCGTGTCCCGGACCACCATTTGTCAGCACATAGACGATATCAAATACCTTCAGACCATATGTAATACCAAACACAAGATTGATCATCACTGCCCCTGAAAGCATTGGAAGCGTAATGTATCTCAAACGCTGCCAGAAATTAGCGCCATCAATTTTGGCTGCTTCATATAGTGATTTTGGAATCGTCTGCAATCCCGCCAGGAAAATCGTCATACAGTATCCGATGCCTCGCCATGCATCTACTCCGAAAATCGATTTCCATACAACATCCAGATCAGACAGCCATTTCTGCTGCAAAAACTCAAGATTTAATGCCTCTAACACCGTATTAAGAAGACCGTGATCAAAATTAAAAATACTTTTAAATACGATTCCGATAATTACGAACGGCAAAATCGACGGCAGATATAAAATCGTTCTGTAAATTCCTTTTCCTCTCAGCCCTTCCTGCAGCATCACCGCAAGAAGAAGCGCCGGAATCAGTTTCACAATATTCGAAACAACGGTAAACATCAGCGTATGCAGAATTCCCGACGCATAATCTGTATCAGAGGTAAAAATTTCAATATAATTTTTCAGTCCTACGAAATGTGTCCCATCTATTGCACTTCTGGAACTCCAGTCCGTGAAGGAATATCCAACTCCCAAAAGGCTGGGACTTAGGAAAAAGCAAATATAAAACAATAACGGTATTACCAAAAACCACCATGGATATATCTTATTTTTTTTCACAGTATCACCACTTTCTTTTCATAAATAATGCCATATTTTGTTTCCATTTCCAGTGAACAAAATATGGCATTCTACTTTCACTCTTTTGAATCTTCTCCTGCTTTATCTGGTTACTGCCAGTTCGGATCCTTTGCTGTTTTTGCAGCTTCTGCTCTGTTTTTATCCATATTTTTCAGAATTTCATCCGCATCCTTAATCGTTCCCTGGCAATATGCCACCAAGTCCTGACCAAACTGATTCCAGAAATCATTGGTGTATTTTGTTCCTGTCTGTAATACCGGTGTCTTCATCTGCTCTTCTGTCAGACTTGCCATAAATTCCTCTTCTTCCGGCAGCCAGTGCTGTTCCAGATTTTCGTCCAGTACATCCAGATTTGTAAATACCGGTGAGTTGTCCAAAATCTCCTGCAGACTTTCTGTTGTTGTCACAAAGTTAAAGAATTCTTTTACCAGTTCCGGATGTTCTGATTTTTTATACCCAAACATGGTTGGTCCGCTTGGGTTGGTAGGATAATACTGGTTGTCTGCAAATGGACAAAGGAATAATCCAAATTCATCTTCTGTCGCAGTATCTTCTTTAATCTGTTTAATAACTCCTGATCCGGATGTTACCATTGCTGCTTCTCGATCACCTAAAGCATTGATCAGATTGGAAGAATCCGTTCCGATCCAGTCCTCTCCAAAATATCCCAAGTCTGAAAATTCTTTAAACTGTTCCAGGGATTTCTGCATCAATTCATTCCCTGAGAATGTTGCTTTGTTTGTATTCAGAGCTTCATATAATCCAGGTTCTGCCGCTTCATAAACTCCTCCGATCTGGAAGAATGACAATTGATGCTGCCATCCGTCTGCTCCAGGCATATACCATGACGTGATCCCTTCATCCTGTATCTCGCCGCACAGTTTTTTGAACTCTTCGTATGTTGTCGGCACTTTCCATCCATTCTCTTCGAATAATGTTTTATTATATACCATTACACAATCCGGGGAATTGTGATAAATCTGCAATCCATATAACTTGTCATCATATTTGCAGGATGAAAGTCTTGTCTCAGGCATAATTTTTTCCCATTCTGCACCTGTAAAATCAATACAGTATTCTTCCGGATTTACGATGACTGACTCAATTGCAAATGGATTAGACTGAATCCAGAACACATCTGCGCAGGAATCTGTCGTCAGTTTTGACTGAAGAAGATCAGAATACTGATCTGCAGGAATCGTCTGAAGATCTACTGTAACATCATATTCTTCCTCAAATCGCTCAATTGTGTCATCATATCGATTGTCCATCCAGCCTGCCGATGTCAGAATACTCAATGTTTCTCCTGAAAATTCGCTTTTTTCTTTTCCCTCTCCCGACTCTGATTTTCCGCATCCGGCCAGTGCTGTCATTACCATGCTCGCACATAACACTGCTGCTAATACTTTCTTTTTCATGCTTCTCCTCCTTGTTTCGTCCCTTTCTTGATGGCTATATTCTACCGAATCCAATATGAGAAATCTATGCATTTTTCAAGATATAATTTGTACTTTTTTTACACTTTTTATTTCTTTTTCATAAATACATTGCTATTTTCCATTTTCTGTTTTAGTCTTATAGTATAATAATTCAGATTTTTTCGAAAGGATTTTAGATATGTTTTTCAAAGGACACCGAAAACTTCAGACACAGTTATATCTCGCCTATCTGGGAATCATTTTATTTTTTCTCGGAACATTCAGTATGTTCTTTTATGTCTTTGTCTCCGGCAAACTAAAAGACGAAGCCTTTGAACGTTTATACAACAACAATCTGACTCTGAAAGATTCTGTGGAAGCAAATATTGAAGACATGGATAATGTTTCCATCAACATCAATTACAGCAGCATTGTAGAAAATACCCTGTCATATGACTTCAATCTGAATCAGGATCGAAATTCTTACAAACGGCTGGCTGATCTTTTTGTGATGCTCAACGGAACGAACAGCAGGGCAGATTATATCTATCTTTATGATCTGGAAGGAACTTGTCTTCAGGTGGACTCTGTACAAAAGCTTACCCATATCGATCTGGAATCCCTGTCCTGGTATCAGCCTGTCCTATCTAAAAAGGGTTCCTTATTTCTCAGCACCCCTTATGAAAAAAAGATCAGCGCTTACACCACGGATGTGATTTCTCTGTATCGTACTTATGTAAATTCCAATCGAAAAACTGTTGGAATCGTGGAAACTGTCAAAAATTGTAAAAGTCTTTTTAATGCGATCATACGTTTCGAAAAAAAAGCAACTACACCGACCAGAATTTATATCTACAATGAGCGGAATGAACTGATATATCCCTACCAGCCAGATTTGGAAATTCCCAATTATCCTTCTATTTCCAAATCTAATACAGGAACTTCTTTCAATGGTACAACAGTGGAACAAATAACAAATCCAAACACTTTACAAAAAGAATATCTGACTGCTCTTCCTTCTGACTATACCGGCTGGACCTACTATGCAGTCCAGGATGAAGCAGATATTCTTTCTCCATTGAATGCCCTTACCCGGGTACTGTTTATTTTTGTTATCATTATAATCTTGATTGCCAGTATTGTTTCTCACTATTTAGCCAAACGGCTGGCTCATCCAATTGCCCATTTGAAACATATCATTCAAAGAATGCAGCTTTCTAACCTGGGCTTGGAATCTCCGGCATCTTATCCGGTTTTTTCTGTCGAATTAAAAGAATTATACGATTCATTTTCAGAAATGAATCAGAAATTAAGAGCCTCCCGGGATCAACTTCTAAAAGTCCAGGAAGCAGAACTGGAAGCCCGATCTCTTGCGCTCCAGTCTCAAATGAGTCCGCATTTTTATTATAACTCTCTTTCCAGTATTATGATCCTGGCCGAAAATGGAGACACAAAGTCTGTCGCAGGTATGTGCCAGAATCTGTCACGGATCATGCGTTACGTCACAGACTTTAAAACACGGGTCGTCAGTATCCGAGAAGAACTTGACTATATCAAAGAATATTTATACTGTATGAAAATGAGAAATCAATCCAGTCTCCACTACGAACTTCAGATTGATGATTCTTTGCTGGACATCACGCTCCCCAAACTCTGCATTCATCCTCTGGTGGAAAATGCACTGAAATATGGCACGAATTGTTCCCCGCCCTGGAGAGTCAAAATTTACAGCATCATCCAGGATGATTTCTGGAAGATCTGCGTAGAAGATACCGGCCCAGGTTTTTCGGAAGAAGCAATCCAACATCTGGACACACAAATCCAGACTTTTGCTTCCAATTCTTCAGAAATGCCAAAACTACAAATAAACGGGTTAGGACTTGCGAATATTTATATTCGAATGTCGATCTATTTCGAACATGATTTTATCTTTGAATATGGAAACACAGAAGAAGGACATGCTTTCACCGCAATCGGAGCCTTCTGTCGAAAGGAGAAATGATATGCAATACGAAGTCATCATTGCAGAAGACGAAGAATTAATTTTAAATAATTTGATCCAAAAAGTAAATGCACACCCTGCATTTAAAGTAATTGGTTCTGCCCAGACAGGCACAGATGCCTTAGACCTGGTAAAAGAACATTCCCCCATCCTTCTCATGACAGACATTCGTATGCCTGTCATGGACGGAATGGAACTCCTTTCCAGGGTAAGGGAACATTATCCCGACATAAGATTTATTATCATCAGCGGCTTTTCTGATTTCGAATATGCCAGAGAAGCGCTCCATTTAAAAGTATATGACTATCTTTTAAAGCCGGTTTCTCTGGATGACATTCACGAAGTGCTGTTTGGTCTTCAAAAAGACCTGGAATTAGAAAAAGAAAGTTATCAAAGTTATTTTTCTGAAGACTACACGCATATTGTACCTGCCAAAATTGCCAGACTGCTCCATGAGTTTATTACCACTCACTATCAGGACAATCTCAATCTAAGCATTATCGCCCAGACAATGAACTACTCACAGAGCTACCTTACCAAAATATTTCTGCAGGAATATAACTGTACTCCCATTAAATATTTAAACTCACTTCGTCTGAAAAAAGCCTGTTCCTTTCTCATTTATAATCCGGAACTGACAATCAGCCAGATTGCGACTCTGACCGGATATGAAGATCAGGGTTATTTCAGCAGAACATTTAAAAAGCATTTCGGGATTTCACCACTGCAATATCGAAAAAATCACGAAGAATAAACGCTTATTTTCTTTCATCCTTCGGTGATCTGTCAAAAAACTTATGATATGTGCGATAAAAATTCGACAGATTTTGAAATCCACATTCATAGGCGATCTCCGTTACAGATAAATACGTAGTCCGCAAAAGACGCCTTGCTTCTTTAATGCGAAGTCTGGATACATACTCACTAAAATTCATATTGGCAGCTTTTCTAAAATAGGTCGAAAAATAATTCGTACTCATATGACAGGAAGCTGCCACCTCTTCCAGGGTCAGTTTTTCTTTATATCGCTCGTCTATATACCGAAATGCCTCTCCCAGCCGGTGCATCGCTGCATTCTTTTCTTTTAAGCATGCATTGGACTTCGAAACATCCTGATAATGCCGGATCAGCAGCGTCAAGATACGCAGCACGTCTGCTTTGATCATTTTCCGGTATCCAATTTCTTTTTCCTGTTCTTCTTTTTGTATCTCCCACATGATCCTTCGAATTCCGTCCGCTTCTTTGTCCTTGTGTCCGATCCGGTTTTGAAAGTTACCGCCGCGCTCTGCAAATGGACGCAGATAATCTTCCCCCGAAACATCCAGCTTATCTGATACAAATTCCGGCTGAAAAATCATCACCAGAAGATGCATATCTTCCTCCGTTCCAATCCATCCGTGGGGTTCTGTATTATTAAAAATAATCAGATCGCCTGCTTCCATGCAGTACTCTCTTCCATTGACAAAGTATCTGCCTTTGCCTTTTTCCACCAGCGTAATCTCGCAATACCTGTGCCAGTGAAACGAGTTTTCATCATTTTCCTGAACCTTTGCCACATACGGATATACTGCAAATTCAAATCCTTTTTCAAATACCAGTGTATCTTCTGTCAGATGCATTTCGTCCTCCTGTCAAACATTCTGTTTTTATTTACACGATTCCCCGCAATTTTCTTCCTCTATTTTTTTGATTTTTTTGCTCTATCTTCTATTTTTTTCCTTTGCAAATTGAAAACCTCTACAATATTTTATCGTTTTTTTATGATTTTGTCCATCAAATATGTATAATTGTGGTAGGATATTGCTATGTCTGCTATTTGCAGTTCATTGCTATTATTACTAGTATAAAGAAAAGTAGGTTTAACGTAACAT
>ENA-OQJB01000088-OQJB01000088.1-human-gut-metagenome-genome-assembly--contig:-NODE-88-length-53216-cov-4.142930_pt1 | contig 53216 bp, 48 predicted proteins | sample MGYA00242599_ERZ504765 | MGnify/ENA primary metagenome ERZ504765 (study PRJEB26092, sample SAMD00036354) | human gut metagenome | host: Homo sapiens | study: EMG produced TPA metagenomics assembly of...
CAATAGTAATAAAACGACCTTTATGAAACTACTAGCCTCTTTAACAATCCTGGGTTTAGTCATGGCACAAAGTGTCACAGCCCAAACGAATTACACAAAGGATCCAGAAAGCTGCACTAGCATTATGGTAGGAAAGAAAGCAACTACCGATGGATCAGTTATAACCAGTCATACATGCGACAGCTGGTACCGAACCTGGGTAAACATGGTTCCGGCAGAAAGTTATGAAAGGGATACTGTAATGAATATTTACGATGGCCGTATGCACACCGAGTTTGTAGCCGACCAGACTAATGTAAAAATCAAGGGGCAAATACCACAAGCGAGAAAAACATATGCCTTCATGGACACCTCCTACCCTTGTATCAACGAAAAGCAACTGGGAATAGGTGAAACTACCGTAAGCGGACGCAGGGATCTGGAAAATCCCAAGGGTATGTTTATGATTGAAGAATTGCAACGTGTGGCGTTACAACGCTGTACAACAGCCCGTGAGGCTATCCGCCTGATGGGAGATCTCGTAAAACAATATGGCTATGGCGACAGCGGTGAATGCCTGACCATCGCCGATCCTAATGAAGTATGGCATTTCGAAGTTTTCGGAGAAGGAAAAGATAAAATTGGCGGAGTATGGGCGGCAGTCCGTATTCCGGATGATCATGTAGGCGTATCTGCCAATATCTCACGGATCAGCACCCTCAATCTGAAAGATCCCGACCACTATATGGCTTCCGAAAATGTATTTGACGTGGCTAAAAAATTAGGGTATTGGGATGGAAAAGAACCTTTTAAATTTTGGAAAGCCTATAGCGGAAAGAATTACTCCGGCCAACTGAAATCCTTCAGCACCCGCGAGCACTTTATCCTGAATGCACTGGCACCGTCATTAAAGCTTGATTATGAAGCAGAAGAACTGCCTATCAGTGTAAAACCCGACAAGCAAGTATCTGTAACAGATGTTATGGCATTGCTCCGGGAAACATACGAAGGAACGCCGCTGGATATGACACAGAATCTGAAAGTTACGGTAAAAGATAGAAAAACCGGAAAAGTAGACACCATTATCAGCCCGAAAGCCAATCCGTGGATGCGTGGCGATGAACTGAATATGCTGAACGGTATTAAAAAAGGAGTTGTGAAATCAGTACGCAATATCGCAGTTCCGCAATGTGCTTATTCTACAGTTATCCAATTGCGCAACTGGCTGCCCGATGCAGTAGGTGGTGTGGTATGGTTCTCTATGGACAATCCCGGACAAAGCCCGCGCGTTCCGGTATTCTGTGGCATTACTGATTTCCCTGCTATGTATAAAATCTGCGGTAACCACCGCTATCGCGACGATGCCGCCTTATGGCACTATCGCCGCGCCAACAAACTGGCTGCTGTAAGATGGGGAGCTGCCCGTAAAGTTATGGAAAAAATATTCGTCATTTCGAGGAAAAAGGACAACGGGAACTTCCATTTGTGGAAGCACAATACCAAAGTATCCTTCAATCCAAAGGAGAAGAAGCCGCCCGTGCTTATCTCACAGACTATACGGCAGACTTTATAGGCGCCACCATCCTTCGCTGGGACGAAATGGCAAACCAATATTGGATTGAGTCACGCTTCGGCTTTTAATTGTTAACCTTATCATATTAAAAACAAACTTATGAAGACAAAAGTATTCACACTAGCCGCACTGCTATGCTGCGCATCAGCCATGTATGCACAAGAAAGTGGTTACAAATTCACGACTGTTGCATCACAGAAAGCAACTCCTGTCAAAAATCAGGCCTCTACCGGAACTTGCTGGTGCTTTGCCACCACTTCGTTCATGGAATCCGAACTGCTCCGTATGGGCAAAGGAGAATATGACCTTTCTGAAATGTTCATTGTACGCCAAAAGTACTTAAACCAATTGGAAGACAACTATTACCGGGGAGGCAACGGGAATTTAGGACAAGGAAGCCTTTCACACACATGGAAGAACGCTTTCAATCAAGTGGGTATCGTACCCGAGGAAGTATATCACGGAATCAATTATAACTCAGAGAAACATAACCATGGTGAAATGGTGAGATACATCAACGCTTTAGGAAACACAGCCGTTAAAATGAAACGTCGCAGCGCGGAATACTACAAGCTGATCAACAATCTTTTCGATACTTATCTAGGAGAACTTCCTGAAAAGTTCACTTACAAAGGAAAAGAATACACTCCGAAATCTTTTGCCGAAAGTCTGGGTTTGAACATGGACGATTATATTGAACTGACTAGTTTCACTCACAAACCGTATTACCAGAAATTCTCTCCGGAAGTACCCGACAATTGGGAAAATGAACAAATGTACAATCTTCCGCTGGACGAAATGATGGAAGTTGCCGACTATGCTTTGACCCACGGATATACCGTATGTTGGGACGGTGATGTCAGTGAAAAAGGTTTTTCATTCAAAAATGGTGTAGCCATCAATCCGGTAGTGAAAAAAGTGGAAGACCTCTCGGGTTCCGACCGTGCACGTTTTGAAAAGATGGACCCTAAAGAACAAAAAGAGATGCTGGCGGAAGCCTACAAATTTGAAAAACCGTGTCCCGAAGTAAATGTCACTCCGGAAGTCCGTCAGGAAGGTTATGAAGCATTTGTCACTACAGATGACCACCTGATGCATCTTACCGGTATTACCAAAGACCAGAACGGGACCAAATACTATATCACCAAAAATTCTTGGGGTACAGAACGCAATACATTTGGCGGTTATCTGAATATGTCCGAAAGCTATGTACGTGCCAAGACTATTTTCCTCATGGTGCATAAAGATGCTATTCCGGCTGCAATCAAACAGAAATTAGGAATTAAATAAAAAAGAAAAGAGCAGGCGTCCGTTTTTCTAAAATAGACGCCCGTTTTTTGAAAACAGATATCTGGATTCCCAATACATACTTGTGTTTTCAAATGGACATCTATTTTTTAGTAAAAGATTCATAATAACTATGACGAAAAAGAACTTATTTACATTAGTCTTATGTTTATTCTGTCTCGGAACCACAACTCATGCGCAACATATCCCCACATTGGAGGAAGCTGTATACGGAGGACTGATCAAGACAGAAGGCGGAAGCAACGTGAGTTGGATGAAAGATGGAGAACGTTATTCCAAAATAGAAAAAAATAGCCGAGGGAGCATACGAAGTCACTGCCTATAAAGCAAAGGACAATTCCAAAGAAGTGCTGATCCCTGCCAATATGCTTCTGAATCCGCAAACAGGAAAACCTATCTCTGTCCGCAATTTCATATTCAGCGAAGATAACTCCAAAGTATTGATCTACACCAATACTCGTCGCGTATGGCGTTATGATACCCGCGGTGATTACTGGGTGCTTAATTTGAAAAACGGCAAACTGCAACAATTGGGCAAAAGCTTGCCGGAAGCTACCTTAATGTTCGCCAAGTTCTCGCCGGATGCCAGCCGGGTAGCATATGTCTCCAGAAACAACATTTACGTAGAGAGTCTGGTTGACGGGAAAATCAACCAACTAACTCAAGACGGAAATAATGAAATTGTAAACGGAACATTCGACTGGGTATACGAAGAAGAATTCAACTGCCGCGACGGTTTCCGCTGGAGTCCCGACGGACAATACATAGCCTATTGGCAAAGTGATACCCAAGGTACGGGATGGTTTGATATCATCAATAATGTAGATTCCATTTATCCTAAAATCCAACGTTTTCCTTACCCTAAAGCCGGAACAGCAAACTCCGCTGTAAAAGTAGGCTATGTATCCGCCGACGGTGGAAACACCACTTGGCTGGCTCTTCCCGGTGATGCACGTAACCACTATATTCCCCGTATGGAATTCATTCCGGGCTGCAACGAACTGTTCATCCAGCAAATGAACCGTGCCCAAAACACCAATAAAGTATGGATTGCGAAAATAGGTGAAAATACCCCCGTCAATATCTTTACCGATCAAGATGCCGCATGGTTGGAAACGAATGACAATGTGCGTTGGTTGAAAGGGAACAAGTATTTCACTTGGGAAAGCGAACGTGACGGATGGCGCCACCTGTATCGTGTAAGCCGTGATGGTAAAGAAATCAAGCCCATCACCCAAGGAGCTTTTGATTATATTCAAGAAGTAGGTGCGGATATGGATAAAGGTTTTGTATACTTTATCGCTTCTCCCGACAACTTCACCCAGCGCTATCTCTACCAGGCACGCTTTTACGGCAATGGAGAGGTAAAGCGGCTAAGTCCTGTTGACCAAAGCGGGCAACATCGTTATATCATGTCACCGTCCGGCAAATGGGCAGTCCATACATTCAGTAACTCGGAAACTCCCCCTGTAATCGACATGGTGTCTTTCCCTGCCCATAAAAGTGTACGTCTGATTACTGACAATGCAAAAGCCAAGGAGCAATACAAAGCCTTGGGGCTACAACCAAAAGAATTTGTAAAAACCCGTTCAGGAGAATTGGAACTGGATGCATGGATGATCAAACCCGTAAACTTTGATCCCAGCAAAAAATATCCGGTCATAATTGATGTCTATGGAGAACCTGCCAACGCCACTGTACAGGATGTATGGAGCGGAGGAAGTTTATGGCACCAATACTTGGCAAACCTGGGGTATATCATAGTCAGCATCGAGAACCGTGGTGCCAATGCACCCCGTGGACGCGAATGGCGCAAATGTATTTATGGAGAAGTCGGGAACCTTTGCCAGTGAAGATCAGGCAAGAGGCATCCAAGACTTGGCACGTCAATACTCTTTCATTGACACCACACGTATCGGTATCACCGGCTGGAGTGGTGGAGGCAGCCAGACTCTGAATAGTATGTTCCGTTATCCCGATGTTTTCCACACAGGCATTGCCATTGCTTTTGTGGCAGACCAGCGTCTGTATGACACGATTTATCAAGAACGTTACATGAACACCCCTCAAATAATCCGGAGGTTACCGCAAAGGGTCTCCCATCTCGTATGCAGCAGGATTGAAAGGCAACTTGCTGTTAATTCACGGTACAGGAGATGATAATGTCCATTACCAGAATTGTGAAATGTTGGTCAATGAACTGGTACGGCACGGAAAGATCTTCTCACAGATTTCTTACCCTATGCGTTCCCATGGAATTTATGAAGGCGAGGGAACCAGCTTGCATCTGCGAAAGACAATGGCTGATTACTGGTTGAAAAACCTGCCTGCCGGAGGAAAATAAATATGCCAAAACTTTTGCTGATATGATTATATAGTTTGCCATTCTGGGCATTAGTGAAGCTTTTCATATACATAAAGTGATTAGAAACCCACAAAAGTTCAGGATGGCAGACTGATAAATCTGCTTCGTTTTAGCAAACTTTACACTAAACCAAAACACATAAACTAAATGAAGAAAATACAACTATTCTTATTACTATTTCTGTTAATATCCATTACGCAGCACATCAATGCCCAATTCCCTGTCAAAACAGAATATACCGTTGAGATGGGAGGAACATCGGGTAAAGGAACTTACGCACCTATGTGGCTTACTGCCAATAGGCAAGGTTTATCTTCTGTCAATACTGAAAATGGTTATTTACGGGCAGGAATTGCACACACAATGCCATTAAACCAACATTTCGGCTTCAGTGCAGGACTGGATTTGGCAACCGCCTACAATTTCACCTCCTCATTCATCATCCAACAGGCCTATGCAGACCTTAACTACCGATGGTTGAACCTGAGCATCGGCAGTAAAGAACGCTTGCCCGAATTAAAGAATTCCAAGTTAAGCAGTGGAGGCATGGTAGAATCAAATAATGCCCGCCCCATTCCCCAAGTACGCTTGGAAGTTCCCTATTATGTAGCCATACCAGGTACCCATAAATGGCTTTATTTGAAAGGACACATAGCCTATGGACGTTTTACTGATGACAAATGGCAGGAACATTTCACTTCCATAGGTAACAAATATGCCATTGATGTACTTTACCACAGTAAATCGCTTTTCGCCAAAGTAGGAAACAAAGAACATTTTCCGGTAGAATTTGAAGGAGGAATACAAATGTCCGCTCAATTCGGCGGAGACCAATATATTGCAGGACAAAAAGAGCCTGTAATAGATATGCCTACCCGGTTTGTTGACTTTATGCGCGTATTGGTTCCTATGGCTGGAGATGATACCACACCCGAAGGCGAACAAGTAAACATCTACGGAAACCATGTCGGTAGTTGGAATTTTGCCGCAACAGCTTATCTTAACCAGTGGAAGGTAAAAATCTATTATGAACATTATTTCGACGATCACTCCCAAATGTTTTTCCAATACGGACGCTGGAAAGACGGACACATCGGACTGGAAATAACTTTTCCAAAAAACCGCTTCATTGATACTTTTGTATACGAAGGATTAGGAACAAAGGATCAAACCGGACCTATGCTGTATGACTCCTTTTGGGGGGAGTTTGAAGAGCAAATCAGTGCTAAAGATAATTATTACAATCATTACCTCTATCAAGGATGGCAGCATTGGGGAATGGGAATAGGCAATCCTCTACTTCCCGGACCTATTTACAACAAGAATGGACAGATTACTTTTATCAGCAACCGTGTACTGGCACATCACATAGGATTCTGCGGTTCCCCCTGCCAATCGCTGAGTTATCGTATGCTACTCTCCTACTCCCGTCATTGGGGTACTTATGATAATCCTCTGAATGAAATAAAGAAACAATTCAACTCTTTGTTTGAAGTAACTTATGCTCCACAACAACTGAAAGGATGGAGTTTCACTGTATCCGGAGCTATGGATCGCGGCAGCATGCTTGGAAATAATTATGGTGGAATGCTGGTTATCCGCAAACAAGGAATTATCAAATCAGGCAATAAATAAAAGTTTTAACTGTACAACCCAATCAACATATGAAACAAATATTATTATTCATACTCTTTATGCTGGGAATCAGCAGTTGTGACAAAGCTCCCATCAATGGCAAATTAGATGGCAGATGGCAATTAATGACTATAGAATATACTAATGGAAAAATAGAAGAATGTAACCGCATTTATTATAGTATCCAGTTACATTTGGTGGAAATCAGTGCCAAAGGTGGAAATGGAGGCACTCATATCGGACGTTTCTCTTATAAAGGAGATGAGGTAACCATGAGTGAATTCCGCCACCGGGGAGATGAAGAAAAACTAACGACACTGAATGAATTGAAACCTTTCGGACTTAATCAAGCTATTAATCATCTTAAAGTGGAAAAAGCAACAGGCAAGAAACTAATTCTGAAATCTGATTATGCACGCCTCACATTCAGAAAGTTCTAAAAAAGTATACCACAGACTACGCAAACTATCTGCTGATAAAATATGAAAAAACAATTTATACGCTATAGCGGTGACAAAACACTATGCCGGATTTCTAGAAATTAATTTATCGGCAGGAATAAAACTAGTGCCACCACTCATGGAGCCGGCTTTACAAATATTGAAGCCGGCTTCATAAAACAAGTTCTTTACTTTCCTGTAGTCTGTGGTGAAATAAATTTATCTTCTAGGCTTAATATCCAATTTTACCGGTTTCAACATGTTCTCCGGACTTAGAATTGTATCCAACTCTTCCTTATTTAAAATACCATGTTCCAAGACCAGTTCATAGACACTTCTACCTGTTTCCAACGCTTCTTTTGCAATCTTTGTAGAATTTTTATAACCAATAATCGGATTCAATGCGGTTACTACACCAATACTGTTATGCACTTCAATCTTGCAGCGTTCCGCATTAGCAGTAATACCTTCTACACAACGTGTACGCAGGGTTTCAAAACCATTGACCATTAAATCTACAGATTCAAAACAACACTGTGCCATCACCGGTTCCATAGCATTCAGTTCCATTTGAGCAGCTTCGCCAGCCATAGTCACGCATAGTTCGTTACCTATTACTTTATAACAAATCTGATTCATCACTTCAGGAATCACCGGATTCACCTTACCTGGCATTATAGAAGATCCCGGTTGCATAGCCGGAAGGTTGAATTCTCCTAAACCACAACGCGGTCCACTGGCCAGCAAACGTAAATCATTACATATTTTATTTACTTTTACGGCTACCCTTTTTAAAGCTGAAGCATAACCTACCAAGCAGGAAGTATCTGAAGTAGCTCCTACCAAATCTGACGACAATTTGAAATCAAAACCTGTAATTTCACACAATGCTTCCACACATTTTTCTGCATATCCCGGTTCCGCACAAATGCCTGTACCAATAGCGGTAGCACCCATATTTACTGTCAGGAAGTCTGCCGCCGCTTCATTCAAATGACGAATTTCGTCTCTCAATATACTGGCAAAACCATTGAATGTCTGACCTAAAGTCATAGGTACGGCATCTTCCAACTGAGTACGCCCCATTTTGATGATATGTGCAAACTCCTCTCCTTTCTTATGGAATGCACCAATCAGCGATTCCAAATAAGGAAGAAAACGAAGATGAGAATAATACATACCAATATGGATTGCAGTGGGATAAGCATCATTCGTTGATTGTGAGCAGTTCACATGGTCATTAGGAGAGCAATATTGATACTCGCCACGTTTGTGTCCCATAATCTCCAAAGCACGGTTAGCAATGACTTCATTAGCATTCATATTGGTAGAAGTACCGGCACCTCCCTGAATCATATCCACCGGGAATTGCTCATGATGCTCACCATTTAAGATTTCCTGACACGCCAATACTATGGCATCTTTTTGTTCTTTAGTTAATAAACCTAACTCATAGTTAGCCATTGCAGCTGCCATTTTCGTAATGGCAAGACCGTTAATAAACAACGGATATTCATTTAGATGAAATTTACTAATTGGGAAATTTTCTATGCCTCTTAGAGTTTGCACACCATACAATGCACTGGCCGGAATTTCGCGGGCACCAATTAAATCACTTTCTACTCGGGTTTCTTCTGTAAGTTTTGTTTCCATGATCAGGTTATTTATTAGTTTATCATTTCTTATTTTATATAGCAAAGGTATAAACTAACATTTTGATATCAAAATATAATCTGATATAATTTTAAAATATTATTTTATACATGTTTATTGCTGCAAAACAGACAACAAACTTACATTATGAAAGTTTACTCAGTTAACAAAGTCTTATATCCTTTGAAGTTCATTCAAAAAACAGACATAAAAAAGGCGTCCATTCAGAACGCCCTTATTCTATTTTTAACTTCGGAACTCTTATTTCACCTTTATTCTATCAAAGCCTTCTCCAAATACACCAATGACAGCACTTTGTGATACAAATGCGTTCGGATCGATATCTTTTATCAAACGGAATATAGTAGTAGACTCACGTTTTTTTGCCAGCACAAACATCATTTTCACACCCGCACCGGTATAACAACCTACTCCGTCAATGAACGTCACCCCTCGATGAAGATCTTTATTTATGCGATGCCCTATTTCTTCATGCTTCTTCGAAATGATAAAGAATTGCACTGACTGACGAGCACTATTTACCACCTGATCCAAGACAAAGCTGGATATAAACAAGACAACATATCCATATACCACCTTCTCCCAATCATGCAATACAAAATAACTGGAAGAGATAATAACCAAATCACACATCAAAATAACCCGGCCCAAAGTAATATCACGATACTTATTGACAATAGCAGCTATAATATCCGTACCTCCTGTGCTACCATTGGCAGAAAAAGCGACACCAATACCACCTCCGCAGAAAAAGGCTCCCAAGACACAAGCCATGAAAGGTTGATCATGTATTAAAGACTCTCCCCCTGTCAAATCCTGTATGATAGGCAGAATAGAAGTCAGCACAAATACAGCATAGATGGTTTTCACACTAAACTTCCATCCCAAAATAACCAAAGAAAGTATCAACAATACTCCGTTTATTCCCAAATAGGTGTACTGGACCGGCAAACCGGTAGCCCAATAAACAATAGAAGCAATACCTGGCACCGCACCTGAAGGAAGGTCATTAGGTAACAAAAAGACGGTCCATCCGATAGCATACATCAGCATACCAAGAGCAATCAACATATAATCCCTTAGTTCTCTGATAACCCGTTGCTTACGCGTCGTAATAAAGACTGAATCCATGTGAGTTTTCCTTTATAAAATCATATTGTCCGCAAAAGTACAAAAAGATTGAATCACTTGGCTTCAAAAGGTGACATTTTTTCAAGTAAAAAGTCCTGTTAATCTGATTTATCAAAAACAACAGTACTTTTCACCCTTTATTATTCTTTGGGGTGTAAATACCAATCTTTATAATCCGCACCAAAAGAATCTCTCCACTGTTTAAACTCGGGATAATAGGTGGTAATAGACACCTTCTCTGAAGGCCATCTAAATTCACTGTTACTGATATTTATAGCGAAAGGCATATTATCTTCTGCTATATAATACATTGGGGAACCATTGGAATCTTGACTCAAATCACTACCCGTACCACGTAAACTCTCATCAGCTACGCTTGTCGGCTTATAGCCTGACAAATGTACTTCATGAGAACGTTTATTCACAAAAATGAAAGAATTGTAAGGCGGATAAGCATCCATATCGCTTACTTTATCATATTTTTTAAATCCGATCACTACAGTCACAGGCTTTTTGAGAACAGGCTTTATATCAGAAAAAAGTATTAATACAGGCTTTTCTATTCCCGGCTCAAAGTTTTTTCCGATCACATTACCTTCTTGACTCACCTGCACCAAATCAATATGCTCCTTCCCTACGTAATCCAACTGGAAACCAAACCCATTTGTATAAGTAGCACCATCATTCATCGGAGTAAAAGTAGTAGTGGTGCGCACCAATGCGTTAGAAGATTTATCTTTTACAACTGTACTGGAATAATATATCACAACATCATTCATATCATAATCATTCTTATCAGGCCAATTGTCCTCATAAGCCAAAGACCCTTTGACTACATACGAAATTTCACCCTTATTTACTTCATCCGGTATATTAGGAGTAGGTTCTACAGAAGAAGAAGCAGATGCCATAATAGCAAACTGTACATCATTAAAACGCATGTCCACATTATCTTCCATAGCCATAAAGAAACAATTGTCCAGTTCCGGATCACTTAACAAAACTGAACGTTGCTCTTTATTATCGTTATATGCAGGATTAGAATAACGAGGAAAAACACCCTTTTCTTTTCCAAATCCCATTCCCAATAAAATCCATCCCAATACCTGAGTGCCTTGGGGGAATTCATCTTCATACTTGCTTTGTTCCTTATTCCAATATTTTAGTTTTATTTGCTCACCGACTAAAGATTTAGGAGCATTCCTACTGGAACGAGGAATCAGGATGGTCTTTTTTATGGTAGCCATGTCCACGGACTCTCCTTCTTTATAAGTATAATAAGCAACCATATCCTCCCACGTAGTAGACGAGAAATTAAAATAAGTCGCTACCAAACCTGTAGATTTAGTTATTACCATATCATTACTCCCTGAAGTACGCAGTTCCGGAAATCTTTCCAACAAATTACGATTATCTACTACTATAGAACGGCTTAAATTACTGCATCTCTCTAAAAAAGCACCAGGTATATCCAACTTTTCAGGCAACAAATAATCAGGAACCCCATTTTCATTCCAATTACCCAATACATCATATCCGTCAGGATAACTCACTCCTCCCATTACTGCTCTAGAACGCCCATCGGCAGACAGTTGTGCCTTATAATCAACATAATTAAAGGTTAGTCCGTCAGATAGTAATTCCAATTCAACAGGTGATACGACCAACACATTATCAGTTACCAGCCATACCTTTTTCAAATAAGCCGGCAAAGATACTTTTGAAAAAAATCTACCATTCATATCAGTCGAAGCAGCATAAATGGGATTTATATCTTTAAACTCCCAAGTATTTTCAACTAATTCCATAGGATATTCATCATACAGATAAAAAGCAGTCTGTACTTTCATACCATAATCAATAATAAGTTGACTATTACGGACAGTAGTAAAATCAAAAAAATCGTCTTTATTGATTTTTTCCTCCTCTTCTTCCCCTCCCCCCGTGTATATATCATGCATATTACGCAAGCAAGACACAAAGAAAACTGATAAGCAGATGATCCAAAATTTTGTTTTCATAAAGTAGTGCGTGATTATTTTCGACAAATATAGCCATAAATAACTAAAAAACAACTAAATAGTACAAAAAAAACTGTCCCCCGACTCACGTCGGAGAACAGCCACAACACAAACACAAAATAAAACACGACAAAACTACTATGCAATTTTTTAGCCTGCTCTATGTTTTGAGTAACATAACTACCGCCAATCAGGTATTCACATATCCAAGAGGGGTTTCAGGTTATTTGCATCTATAAAACGCCACACTAGCGTCCTTTGTTCATCGGTCTTTCTAAAAATATCTTAATTCTTATTGAATTCCTCTTTCTCTTAGCTTCAACTGCCAGTTCCAAGCCGAACGTAGCGTGTCCTCCAAATTGGCTTCTGCCTTCCATCCCAACTCCTTATTAGCGAAGTCAGGATTAGCCCATACCTTCTCAATATCTCCGGCACGACGACCCACGATCTGATAATTAAGTTTCACACCGGTAGCTTTTTCAAATGTATTGATCAGTTCCAATACAGAAACGCCTTTACCCGTTCCAATATTAAAGACTTCCACCTTCTCCTTCTGCTTGTTATTCAAAATGCGATCCATTGCGATAACGTGAGCCTTCGCCAAATCCACTACATATATATAGTCACGGATGCAAGAACCGTCCGGTGTATCATAATCATCCCCAAACACACTCAGTTTTTCACGAATACCCATTGCTGTCTGAGTAACGTAGGGTAACAAGTTTTGTGGAACACCATTAGGTAATTCACCTATTAATGCAGTGGGATGTGCGCCAATAGGATTAAAGTAACGCAACATAATAGCATTAATAGGCGATCCCGAAGCAACTGTATCACGAATAATTTCTTCATTGATCTGTTTTGTATTACCATACGGAGACTCAGCCTTCTTAATCGGAGCCTCTTCCGTTACAGGAAGAACATCGGGCTGACCATACACCGTACATGATGATGAAAAAATAATACCTTCTACTCCATGTTTCGGCATTAACTCCAACAGGTTAATCAATGAAACCAAGTTATTGCGATAATACAACAACGGTTTTTGTACCGATTCACCCACAGCCTTGCTAGCCGCAAAATGAATAATACCTTTTATGCCCGGATATTTAGTAAACAGCTTGTCCATTCCCTCAAAATCCAAGCAATCCAACTTTTCAAATGCAGGACGGATTCCTGAAACCTTTTCTATATTATCTACCACATCGGCGCTTGAATTGGACAAATTGTCCACAATCACTACGTCGTAACCGCTATTTTTGCAGCTCTACTACCGTATGAGAACCGATGTAGCCGGTTCCTCCTGTTACTAAAATTCTTTCTTTCATAATACTTAATATTCTGTCGTTTTCTAATAGGTTCAAAACAACTTCGACGGGTAAATCCCTTTTCGTATCATATCATTGATACGAAGCAGGACTTGTATCTTGTCATCATGCGATACCAACCCCATCCATCTGGCAGGTGTCTCAATCACTTTCACCCTGACTCCGTCAGCAATACGCTCATTCATAAAAGCCGGAATAGAATAATGAGCTTTCATATCCATTCCATTCTCATCTATAAACTTATCGAACGCCTTCTTCATCTCACCAAATACCTGCGGAGTAAATCCCCACATATTCATTGAAACCAAGCTGTTGTCATCCAAAGCTACCCATTTATGTAATTCATTAGGATACATCGGATTTCCACTTATCCGTTCTACTCCTACACGGTCTGTAACGGACAACAGATATCCCTTTTCATCCACTTCACAAATACCACGGGTAACCCCTCCGCTTTCCGCCAATACATTTCTCAGCCTGTAGCAAATATTGAAACTATGGTAGTCAGCTTCTCCCAACATCACCAGATTATCATATAACAATTCAAAACTTTCTCTTTGGTAAAAGTTCACGGCATTTATCACACCGAATGGAGAGTCAATCAACTCTTCTCCCATCAAAACAGCTCTTACCGAGCCGTACAGTGCTTTGCGTTTCGGATTACGCTTTTCTTCAGGAATCGTTTCCACATCCTGATAAACATACTCCACTTCTACCACATGTTCATATTTGCCTGATACCAGTTTCTTGAATTCTTGTTCAAAATGTCTGCTTATGACAAATACGATCTTATTAAATCCGACTCTTACGGCATCATATATGGAAAAATCTAATATTGTTTCGCCATTAGGACCTATTCCCTCCAGCTGTTTCAATCCACCATATTTATTCCCCATAGTGGCCGCGAGTACAATCAAGGTCATAGCCATTTAATCTCTCTATTAATTCTAATGCAAAAATAAGCATAAAAATTGAATTTACGGACAAGAACAATGGATTTCTTTCTAATAAAAAAGTCCGAAGCTGTGCTCCGGACTTCTGAATCGGTTTATTTTAACGATGAAGTGAACTATTCTATTCCAAACAGAACACCCAAACCTTTGTCTACACCTGAAAATCCCATGAATGCCATTGCCAGCAGACCGGCAGTAACCAATGCGATAGCCATTCCCTGCATTCCTTTAGGTATATTCACCAAACTTAATTGTTCACGGATACCTGCAAACAATACCATAGCCAAAGCAAAACCAAGAGCTGTCGAGAAGGCGTAAACCACGCCAGTCAACAAATCAAAATCTTTCTGAATGACCAAGATAGCTACACCCAAAATACAGCAGTTAGTGGTTATCAACGGAAGGAATACTCCTAATGCCTGATAAAGGGCAGGAGACACTTTCTTCAATATGATTTCCACCATCTGTACCAATGCTGCAATGACAAGGATAAATGCAATAGTCTGCAAATATTCCAGCCCGAAAGCATCGAGTACAAATTTCTGGATAAGATAGGTAACAATGGTAGCGATGGTAAGCACGAATGCAACAGCCGCACCCATACCCGTAGCTGTCTCAACTTTTTTGGATACACCGAGGAACGGGCAGATACCCAAGAATTGTGACAACACAATGTTGTTCACAAATATAGCGGTGATAAATATCAATATATATTCCATATTCTTACTTTTTACGGGTTATGCTTTCTTCAGTTTATTCACAATCGCAATAAGGTATCCCAATGCAATGAAGGCCCCCGGTGCGAGAACGAAAATCAACATTCCGTATTGCTCAGGCATGATAGCGATATCAAACAACTTGCCTGTGCCTAGGAACTCACGTACACCACCAAGGATAGTCAATGCAAGAGTAAATCCGAGCCCCATACCCAGTCCATCGAAGAATGAAGGCACGGGACCGTTCTTTGCTGCAAAAGCTTCGGCACGTCCCAGCAGAATACAGTTTACTACGATCAATGGGATAAACAAGCCCAAAGTAGCATAAAGTGCCGGCACATATGCCTGCATAATCATCTGCAACAAGGTTACGAATGATGCAATAACCACAACAAAGGCCGGAATGCGCACCATATCAGGTATCAAATTCTTAATGGCCGAAATTACAACATTAGAACAGATTAATACAAAAGCCGTAGCCAATCCCATCCCCATACCATTGATGGCAGAAGATGTTGTTCCTAATGTAGGACACATACCCAAAAGGAGTACAAACGTGGGATTCTCTTTTACAATCCCGTTCATCAATACTTTAAAATTATTCATAGTCTGCTCCTTCCTTATTTTTATTTTTACAATCTTGCTTGGGACATTCTACTTTTTTGCAGTCTGCCTTATCGCAGTTAGCAGGATCACATTTATCGCTACAAACAGTCTTGCAGGCTGTAGAGTCACAAACCTGCTTACATGCCTCGTTTCCTTCACATTGAGCATCGCAGGCAGTAGCATTTTCGGCAACAGTTTCAGACACTTGCTGAGTTGCACCACTAGCGCCATCCACATTCTGACCACTATATGCTGCATAAGCATTGTTCACAGCTTTTAGAAAAGCACGTGTAGTGATGGTAGAAGCTGTGATAGCATCTATCTGACCACCATCCTTATTTACCACCAATGCTCCCTGTCCCGGATTCATACCGGTAATGTCGCCTTTTGCACCTTTCTTAAACCAATCAGCCGCCTTTGACCCCAAGCCCGGAGTCTCAGCATGGCTCAACAAAGAATAGTCTATGATATTTCCCTCTTTGTCAAAACCTACCAGCACACTCAAAGCGCCACCAAAACCATTGGCAGAAGATTCTACGGCAGCACCAATAAATTCGCCACCCTTGGTTGCCTTATATATTTTATAAGTAGCACCATCCAATTCTATAGTTTCAGGAGCTTCCGCAGGATTGTTATCAAACCCCGGAACTACAACTGCAATAGCGTCACTCAAAGCTTTTGCATTAGCCTCAGCAATAGGACCGGCAGTCAGTTGGTTGACATAAGCCAAAAGTCCGGTTGCAATCACAGTAATCGCCGTCAGTACGATAACCATGTTTTTCAAAGATGATTCTAGTTTTTCATTTCTTCACTACCTCCCCGAATCTTTTAGGTTTACAATAAGTATTGATTAACGGAGTGAATGCGTTCATAATGAATATAGCGAAAGACATACCTTCGGGATATGCACCGAACAAACGGATAACCACGGTCAGGAAACCGATAGCCACACCGTATATAATCATACCTTTATGAGTCATAGGCGAAGTAACATAGTCGGTTGCCATGAAAATAGCACCCAACATCAAACCACCTGTAAACAAGTGAGCCAACGGAGATGCGTAAGCCACCGGATCAACCAAATGCATCAGACCGGCAAATACAAATACAGTCACCAGAATAGATACAGGAATATGCCAGGAAATAATCTTTTTCCATAGCATATATCCCAGGCCAAGCAATAAAGCCAATGCACTCACCTCACCTAGCGAACCCGGGTTATTACCCAGAAACAGACTTAATGTATCGGGCAACTGACCTAAAGCATTTACATCACCCTTTACAGCCATTTTCATCAATGCCAGCGGAGTAGCACCGGTTTCAGCATCGGTATAACTTCCCCATTGTTGAACCAACGGCCATGAAGTCATCTGCACAGGAAAAGAAATCAGCAAGAAGATACGACCTACCAACGCAGGATTAAAAGGATTACAACCCAATCCGCCGAAAGTCATCTTGCCCACACCGATAGCCACCAACGCACCGATGATAATAATCCAAAGCGGCAAGTTGGAAGGCAGATTGAATGCCAGCAACACACCGGTTATAATAGCCGAACCATCACAGATGGTAGAGCGTTCTCTCTTCAAAATAAACTTGGTAATCGCCCATTCGAAGAATACACAAGCGGCAACCGAGGTCAAGGTCACCACCACGGCGCCCAGTCCGAACATATAAAATGACACCAGCAACGCAGGTATCAACGCAATGAGTACACCATACATATTCTTCTGTATGCTGTCACCGCTATGAACATGAGGCGATAATGATACTATTAATTTATTAGCCATACTATTTTGTCGAATTATTTTTAGCATTACGTGCACGGATAATACCGCCTACTGTGCCCTTACCCAAACGGATATAGTCCAGCAAATAACGATGAGACGGACATGTAAACTGACACGAACCGCACTCGATGCACGACATTACATCTTCTTTCTCTACTCTCTCCCAATCCTTATGAGCTGAAAGTGTTGCCAATAAGAAAGGCTCCAGTCCCATGGGACACACGTTAACACACTTGGCACAGCGGATACAGGGCTGAGCTTCCGCACGGGCAGCTTCCTTATCATTCATAATCAGCACACCCGAACTACCTTTACAAATAGGAACTTCTGTATTAACCAGTGCTTTACCCATCATCGGACCACCACCAATCACTTTTCCCGTATCTTCGGGCAAACCGCCAGCCGCATCAATCAGCTGGCTCATCGGAGTCCCCATACGGGTGAGAAAATTAGATGGATTTCTGACAGACTTACCTGTAACGGTTACAATGCGTTCAAACAAAGGTTTGTTTTTCTGAACGGCCTCATAAACGGCAAATGCAGTACCTACATTCTGAACTACCGCACCCACATTGATAGGAATAGCGGGAGGAGCAGGAACCTGGCGACCGATCACAGCATCTATCAATTGTTTCTCACCACCTTGCGGATATTTCACTTGCAAGGGAACTACCTCTATACCGGGATACTGAGCAGCTTTTTCAGTCATCAACTTAATAGCATCCGGTTTATTATTTTCAATACCGATATATCCCTTGGTCACTTTTGCAGCTTTCATCAGAATGCTTACGCCCACCAGTACTTCGTCTGCCTTTTCCAACATCAAACGATGGTCGGCAGTGAGGTAAGGCTCACACTCTACAGCATTGATAATTACACATTCCGCCTTGCAGCCCGGAGGAGGAGAAAGTTTCACATGAGTAGGAAAACAAGCACCGCCCATACCTACTACACCTGCATTTTTCACTTTAGCAACGATTTCTTCGGGTGTGAGAGCACACTCTTTCACCAATGTCGAACTGCGGTCTATTGATTCTTCCCATTCGTCACCATCCACATCGATAAAGATAGCCGGCTTGCGGTAACCGCTTGCATCGATTACGGCGTCTACCTTGTTCACTTTACCGGATACAGACGAGAAGATGGCTGCTGAAACAAAGCCACCCGCCTCAGCAATCTTCGTACCTACCTTCACCACATCGCCTTTTTTCACGATGGCAGTAGCAGGAGCACCGATATGCTGTGACAAAGGAAATACCGCTTGCTTAGGAAGTGCAAGGGTTTCAATGGCTTTGCCTGCTGACAATTTATTTTCTGCTGGATGTACTCCACCAATTCTAAATGTCTTCACTGTTATATCTTTTTAATTTTTACTTACTTTGAATTTTGATTATGCTTCCGCTTTCGGAGCCTCAGCTTTCACCGCTTCCGGAGTTTCCACCTTTGAAGCCTCTACTTTTGCAGCAGGTTTTGCAGCAGCCTCACCAGCCGGCACTTCTACCTTCGGTTTACGTGGCGGGAAATTAATAGCTTGGATAGCCCCTTTCGGGCATTCCGATTCACATTTACGGCAAGATTTACACTTAGCCGGATCAATGTATGCCAAATTATTCTCTAACGTAATGGCTTCGAACGGACACACTTTCACACACTTTCCACAACCAATACAACTAGCCTTGCAAGCCTTGTTGGCAACAGCTCCCTTATCCTTGTTCACACACATCACCACTACGCGGCGGTTGTTCTTTCCTTTCGGACGAATTTCAATGATCTTACGCGGACAAGCTTTGCTACAAGCCCCACAAGCTGTACATTTTTCTTCGTCCACTTCCGGAAGGCCGGTTTCAGGATTCATGTGAATAGCATCAAACTGACACACTTCCACACAATCACCACAACCCAGACAACCGAATGTACAACCCGTCTCACCACCTGAAGTGGCATGAGCGATGGCACACGATTTAGCTCCGTCATACAGAGCAGTACGAGGGCGATTTTCACAACTACCGTTACATCTTACCACCGCAACTTTCGGTTCGGCAGCAACGGCTTCCAATCCCAAAATGGCAGCTACTTTCTCCATTACCGGAGCACCACCAACCGGACATAACTTACCCTCCAGCGAACCGGCATCGGCAGCCTTCACGCAGGCACCAGCAAAACCAGAGCAACCGGGATAACCACATCCACCGCAATTCGCCTGAGGAAGCACTTCGCTCACCTTGGCAATCCGCGGATCTTCATACACAGCAAACTTCTTAGAAGCGGCATACAAGATTACCGCGGCAATCAAGCCAATCGCTCCCAACGAAATTACTGCAACCAGAATTAAATCCATAAATTTTAGTTAGTTATTTATTAATTATTTTTTATTGGTTCAAGTGTAAATGAAAACTTCTTGCTCAACTTATTCCTGCATACATATATGATAAGGTAATACGGAAGCAAGGCTGACAAAGCAACAAGCGCCGACCTTAACTCATCCCCCCCGTAAAACGCATGGAAATAAATAAAGTAATCAGCAATACCAAGAAAGGGATACCAAAAGCCAGCAATACGGCTTGCATCCCCATGGAAGTGGTACCATAAATCATCACTTCCTCACCTATGCGGTAAGAAGATGCCTTCATGTCAAAAACATCAATCAGTTTCTCTTTACTTTCAGATGCATTGCAATGCCCTTTCACACTACAAGCCGAACAGGCAGAAGTTTGTACGATTCTCACCCGCACATGAGAACCTTCAATGTTTTCCACAATACCACGATGTTTGATTATATCGGTCATTTTTGCAAACTCTACATTACAAAACTGCGGCAAATGTACGATTTTAATTGGATTCTAAGAAGTATAAAATGATATTTTCACTATAAAAATCGATTTTTTGTGTGGAGAAATTAAAATTAGAAACAAGAAAGGGAGGAAAATTTTAAATTCCCCCCTTTCTACTTGTAAAGTATATAATTTATTTCATTATCACATAGCCTGCATCCAACAGTTTTTGACGAATGGATGCTATATGTTCCTCGTTTCTGGTTTCCATAACGACACGAAGGGCACATCCGGTGACATCTGCACTCTCACTATTTCGCTCATGATGTACAGAAATTACATTTCCTCCCTGCTCTGCGATAATTTTGCTGACTCCCAACAGCTGCCCCGGTTTGTCTATCAAGTCCAAAGTTACTGCATAGGTACGTCCCGACTTTGCCATACCGCGACTGATGACACGGCTCAATATCGTCACATCAATATTACCTCCAGACACCAGGCAAACAGTTTTCTTACCCTTTACCGGTACCTTATTGAACATGGCTGCAGCAACGGACACAGCTCCCGCCCCCTCTGCAACAATCCGCTGGCGTTCTATCAATGCCAGAATAGCTGCGGCAATCTCATCCTCGGTCACAGTTACAATTCCGTCCACATACTGATTAACCAAGTCAAAAGTATTTGTTCCCGGCTCTTTCACCGCGATTCCATCGGCAAAAGTGGAAACAGAGTGAAGACGCTCAATACGCGAATGGAGAATAGAGTTTGCCATACTGGCCGCACCCAACGCCTGTACACCATATACCTTGACAGACGGTTTCAAAGCCTTCAACGCATAAGCCACTCCCGAAATCAGTCCGCCCCCACCAATGGGGACAATGACTACCTCCACATCCGGCATTTCCTCCAATAACTCCAAACCGATAGTACCTTGTCCGGCTATCACATTCTCGTCATCAAAGGGATGAACAAAAGTATATCCCTTTTCATCACGTAATTGCAGAGCTTTCTGATAAGCATCATCATAGACTCCCGGAACCAAACAAACTTCCGCCCCATAATGCTTCGTAGCCTCAACTTTAGATATAGGTGCTCCCTCTGGAAGACAAATCAACGACTTGATGCCACACTTAGTGGCAGCCAATGCCACCCCTTGCGCATGATTACCGGCAGAACAGGCTATCACACCTCTCGCCTTTTCTTCATCAGATAATTGGGAAATCTTGTAATAAGCACCACGCACTTTAAACGATCCTGTGAATTGCAGGTTTTCGGGCTTCAGATAAACTGTACTCTCAGGATTTATCTGAGGAGCATAAATCAAATCAGTGCGACGGACAACCTCTTTCAGGACATGAGCCGCCTTGTATATTGCATCTAATTGTAGCATAGGTATAACACTCTTGTTTTTTAATTGGGTGCAAAGCTACAAATAAAATTGATTCCTTACACTCGCTTTCGATGTAAAGTTGCATTCTTTTTTTTCGCTCATTCATTTGCCGGTAAGTTTCTTTACATTACACACCGCGATAATTTTTTTCTTAGGGTCTTATACTTTTTTCCCGGTGTCTTATCTGGATTTCGATATAATCTGTTTTTCACTTTTACTCTCGGCCACCTCTACCAGATAAACACTGGCACAAATAAGAACAATCGCCGCCAACTGCGTCCATGAGAAGCGATCCTGCCCCAAAATAAAAGAAGGTCACCGTGGCAACAATCAAAATTAAATATCCATAAATAGCTACCAATGTAGTTTTCAGATATTTCAATCCGAGGGGAAGTAGTAAATAACTAATAGTGGTAGGGAATACCAAAACAAAAAGCAAGACCAACATAGGAGTAGAGAAAAGTGACATTCTCAGTATAGGAGCATCAAAGCCGTAAATTGTATTGACAATAACAGCCATGACAGCCGCCCCTAAAAAGGTATATTTCAACATCGTCATATTTCCCACCCCTTTTAACAGACGATTGCTGAGAACAAGATAGACGGCATAAACCAGCGAACTGACCAAACACATTAAATTACCTAACGGAGCATTAGAGGCAAGATCGTCACTAGGTTGTGTAGAAATGCAAAGAATAGCTCCTCCCAACCCCATTCCAATACCAAGCACTTTCATCCAAGTTACTTTTTCCTTATAAAACAATACAGCAATAACGAATACCCATATAGGCTCCAAACTGACAAAAATGGAACTGGAAACCGGAGTGGTCTTACTGATACCCAGCAGATAAAAAAACATATATCCGTAAATGCCTAAAGCCCCTAACATAAAAAGCTGCCATTTCTGACGGGTAGTGGAGTTTTCGGGTTTGCAAAATATATCGATAAGCCAAAAAGCGGCGGCCCCAAATACCAATCGGAAAGTAACCCCTGTCACAGGAGCTATCCACAAAGGTAAAAGATATTTCAATGCGTTCATATTAAGGCCTCCCAACGCTTTGGAGACAACCATGCTAAGGTTTGCTTCAACTTGTTTATTCATACTTCATGCTGTTATTACGTGGGTATTTTTCTTATAAACTCAGTTTTTCCTGCTTCATCACAATAAACATACCCATCAAGGCTACCATCAGATTAAGCCAGAAAGCAAAAGTCTGCGAGTCAGAATGAAACAAGCTCTGTACTGCATCTACAATAAAAGGACAAAGCAGGATAGCCACATAATTCATAGCCATCACAAAGGCAAGTGCCAATGTCACCTTATGAGGTACGGCCACATCAGAGGTCTTATCATAAATCAACGGCTGGATGATACCGTATGAAAGACCGTTCAGGACACACCCCAAAGCAATCAATATCTCAGAACGGCTGAGCAAAATAATTCCCATCCCACAAGCTATCATCAACAAACAAACCATATAGATGCGACGCCCCAACACTTGCACTATCCTGTTCAGCACAAAGCCCGGCGCCATGATAGCAAGGAAAAACAAGGAAATCAATATTCCTGCCCTGCCACTGGAAAGCCCGTACTCTTCCATCAGAAAAGGAAGGTTGAAACTGATAATGATTACCAGATAAGTAGCCAGACCGTAAAAAGCCATCAGCTTGATTAAGGCCTTGACATTCATTCCCCTCTTGCCCATTTCTTTTGGCGGTATCAGACGGAATATCATCAGACGGATGATAACTGGAGAGGTCTTTCTTCAGATAATGAGTAAGAAAAATGGATATAAAAGGAAACAGATAAACCAAAAACGGCAAATGCCAGTTCACTTCCGCCAGATAGCCAGTCAATGTGGTGGCCAGTACCAAGGTGATATTGGTTATGGCAGAACTGTAACCGAACTGTTTCGTACGGTAAGCTCCCACAAAATAACGGGATATCAATCCGGTGGAAAGCGGAACAATCAACCCGGACCCTATCCCCAACATGGCGCTGATGGCTATCAGTTGCCACATCTTATTGGAGAGCAGATAAAGGATACCACTCACCCCAAAGATGGTCAGGCCGATTTGCAGCAGCAAGAGGTTGTTCACTTTCTCTGTCAGCTTACCCGACAACAAGATAAAAGGAATAATAAGAAGTGACGGCAACGAGGACAGCATCTGGATTTCCAAGTCTGTAGCAGACGGAAAGATTTTATTCAAATCGCCCAAAATGGGAGAAACCGCCAATCCCGGCAATGCATTTAATGCCGAAATGGAAAATATACCTATTAAAGTAATGAGGGGAATAGTCCCCTGCCCTGTCTGTACTTTCATACTTGTAGTAATTTATTGTATGAGATACACAACAAGGCAAAAGACGTTTGGTTCAAAGCGACATATCGTTTATTCCTTTACTTTCCATTCCAAAATATTATGCCGGGTAGTGTCAAAGTTTACGCCTATGTTAATTTCCTAAACGCAGTTTATCAAAATTCTGAATGCCGATGGGATAACGCTTCTTCATATTTCCTTCTTATTGTTTAATTACATACCCCTAAAATATCGGATACGGGCATCCAATGATTTTATGTATAAACAAAGGTATCTCTTTTTCGTTCATAGTACAATGATTCCCATCGTTTTTTTGTATTCCCTCTACTTACATTAAAAAACATAAAATCAAGGAACTTTTCACCAACCCCTATGTTGAGGGAGAAAAACGCGGGAAACTCCCACGTTCTTCATTGTATTACTAACCTAAACTTTAAGTAAAAATGAAAGATTGTAATTGTGATTTGAGAGACGGTGACGCCAAAACAGCCGTGTTTGGTTCAAACGAAATGCTGCAACCTGCTCCGGTAGACACCATTCCCATGGAACCTACCACTCCGCAGATTGCTTATCAAATGGTTAAAGACGAAACATTCGCCCAAACCCAGCCTCGTCTTAATCTGGCTACTTTCGTTACCACCTATATGGACGATTATGCTACCAAATTGATGAACGAAGCTATCAACATCAACTATATTGATGAAACAGAGTACCCGCGTATCGCCGTGATGAATGCCAAATGTATCAACATCATGGCCAACCTATGGAATTCCCCCGAACAGGCAAAATGGAAATCAGGAGCGTTGGCCATCGGCTCCAGCGAGGCTTGTATGCTGGGTGGTGTAGCTGCCTGGTTGCGCTGGAGAGACAGACGTAAAGCCCAGGGCAAACCGACCGACAAACCTAACTTCGTCATTTCAAGCGGTTTCCAGGTTGTATGGGAGAAATTCGCCCAACTTTGGCAGATTGAGATGCGCCAAGTACCTCTTACTCTGGACAAGCCCACCCTGGACCCCGAAGAAGCCTTAAAGATGTGTGACGAGAACACCATCTGTATTGTTCCTATCCAAGGTGTGACATGGACAGGTCTGAACGATGACGTGGAAGCATTGGACAAAGCGCTGGATGCCTACAACGCCAAAACCGGCTATGATATTCCTATCCACGTAGATGCCGCAACCGGTGGCTTCATCCTGCCGTTCCTCAGCCCCGAAACGAAATGGGACTTCCGTTTGAAATGGGTTCTTTCCATCAGCACTTCCGGCCACAAGTTCGGACTGGTTTATCCGGGACTGGGATGGGTAGTATGGAAAGACAAGAAATACCTTCCGGATGCCATGTCATTCAGTGTCAATTATCTGGGTGCGAACATCACACAGGTTGGTTTGAACTTCAGCCGCCCCGCCGCACAGATTCTAGGCCAATACTATCAGTTTATCCGTCTGGGATTCCAAGGATACAAAGCCATCCAATACAATTCCATGGAAATCACCAAGTACATTCACAGCGAAATAGCCAAGATGACTCCGTTCGTAAACTACAGCGACAAAGTGGTAAATCCTTTGTTCATCTGGTACATGAAACCCGAATACGCAAAGAACGCCAAATGGACTCTGTACGATTTGCAGGCTAAATTACAACAAAGCGGATGGATGGTTCCTGCCTACACCTTGCCGGAGAACATTCAAAATTATGTGGTTATGCGTGTTGTGGTACGTCAGGGATTCAGCCGTGACATGGCGGATATGTTGTTGAACGACATCAAGAATGCCATCAGCGAGTTCGAGAAACTAGAATATCCCACTCCTACCCGCATCGCCCAAGACAAGAATATCGCTGTAAAAGGTACTGTGTTTACTCACAATGCCCATAGCAACGCCGCTAAAAAATAAGCATAAATAACAATAATGCAACCATCCGCCGTTAAGGTGGATGGTTACTTCAATCAAATTAATTTATGGAAAGAACTATAACTATCCAGCAAATAAAGGATGCTGCACAAGAGGCCTACAATCTGTATAAAGACAATACAGACGGTAAGAACGCCGACTACATTCCTTATCTGGCAAATATTGATCCCAAACTGTTCGGAATCAGTATCTGTCTGATGAACGGAGAAATCATCCAACTGGGTGACTCTCAGTACCGTTTCGGTATCGAGTCCGTTTCCAAGGTGCTGACCGCTATCCTGGTACTCCGCCAATACGGCGCCCCCAAGGTGCTCGAAATGATTGGCGCCGACGCTACCGGACTGCCGTTCAACTCCATCATGGCTATCCTGTTGGAAAACGACCACCCTTCCACCCCACTGGTAAACGCCGGGGCCATCTCGGCAGACAGCATGGTACAACCCCTAGGCAACAGCGACGGCAAATGGAAAGCCATCGTAGACAATATGACCGAACTATGCGGAAGTGCCCCGCAACTGATTGACGAATTGTACAAATCGGAGTCTGCAACAAATTTCAACAATCGTTCCATCGCCTGGTTATTGAAAAATTATAACCGTATCTACGATGATCCTGATATGTCGCTTGACCTATACACCCGTCAGTGCTCTATGGGCATCACCGCGGAACAATTGTCCATCTGCGGAGCCACCATCGCCAACGAAGGATTGAACCCGAATACAAACAAACAAGTGTTCGACAAGGCCCTCGCCCCGAAAATCACCTCCATGATAGCTACCGTAGGTTTCTACCAGCACACAGGCGACTGGCTTTATACCTCAGGAATCCCTGCCAAGACCGGCGTAGGAGGCGGTGTGATGGGTGTGATGCCGGGTGTAATGGGTATTTCGGCCTTCGCGCCTCCTTTGGACGATGCCGGCAACTCCGTAAAAGCGCAGCTTGCCATCAAATATATTATGAACAAACTGGGCATGAACGTATTCAACGGGCACCGCATCCACGTGCAATAATATATTCTATTCTGACAGAAAGCCGATATTTCTCTCACCCCGAGAGAAGTACCGGCTTTTTAACTAAAAATTTTTTCCGCTAAATATTTCTCACACTCTTACATTATGCCTATCTTTGCACAGACAAATTCATATATTATGAAGAACAAAGTCATCCGTAAAGAACTGGGCCAATGGATGAACTCATGCAGAGAAACCATTTATGGTCCCCTAGCGGAGAGATTGAAAGAAAATTGCTGAAACAGCCCAAAGCGCCCGATGACGTTAGTTATGTGATTGAATTAACTATTAAATAACTTTATGAGTAACAAATCAAAAATCGAGATTTGCGCCAACTCCGTGGAAAGTGCTGTGAAGGCACAACAAGCCGGTGCTTATCGTGTAGAACTATGTGCAGGTATTCCGGAAGGCGGAACAACCCCGTCTTTTGGCGAAATCCGTATGGCACGCCAATTATTGAACCAACAAAACTACATGTCATTATCGTCCCCGTGGCGGAGATTTCCTATATTCTCCCATCGAGCAAGAAATCATGTTGCATGATATTAAAGTGGCACGTCAGTTGGGTGCGGACGGTGTGGTGTTCGGATGTCTTACCGCAGAAGGCAATGTCGATGTACCCTTGATGCAGAAACTGATGAATGCGGTAGGCGAGATGAGTGTCACCTTCCACCGCGCTTTTGATATGTGCAGCAATCCCAAAGAAGCCTTGGAACAGATTATCGGCCTGGGTATCGACCGGGTCCTTACTTCCGGACAAGAAGCGACCGCCGAAAAGGGTATCCCTCTTTTAAAAGAATTGGTAGAACTGGCCGACGGACGAATCATCATCATGCCGGGATGCGGTGTGAATGCCGGTAATATCCGTAAGATTGCCGAAGAAACCGGAACTTCGGAATTTCATTTCTCCGGACGGAGCAGCGTAGACAGCGGCATGATTTATCGTAACTCAAAAGTATCTATGGGAGGTACTGTAAAGATAGAAGAGTATCTGAAGGATGTTACTGATCCTGACAAAGTAAAAGCCGCCTTGTCCGAACTGGCATTGAAAGACGAAAACGACAAAGCACTGGAAAAGAAAAACAAAAGCCTCAACCCCAAGAAATCAAAGAAAGAGGATGACTGGGACGATGACGATGATGATTTGGATGATGACAAGTAATAAGCAAGCATAAACGTTATTATCATATTAAACGCGGATATTCAGGGTTTCAAGCTGAATATCCGCGTTACTTTTTGTTTATACTGAATTCTACAACTTATGTATCACCTTCATCAGCTGCTCACCCAGCCCGATGGTATATCCTTGTGACACGAATACCACCCGGTTAAAGGTATCACCAATGATAAACATAGGCAAGATAGTCTTGTTAGACAACTTCATGCCTTCTGCAATCTGCTTCTGGATGGAACCGTCCACATCAATACCGTAAGTAATGGTAGCCGGTAATCCCGGGAATTCCTGCGGACGGAACTTCTTGTACTGCTCCTCATTGGGGAACAACAGCACGATTCCTCTGCCCCATTCATCAAAGTCCTTGCCCAATGCCGCGATATCGCGCAATGCATGGTTGGTAGGTTCTTGTCCGGCGCCCAGTACGGCTACAATGTAGTAACCACGTCCTGTAGTGGCAAGAATGGACTTCAGTTCATCGCTATCCATCGGTTTATAAGTAGATTCTGAATTGAAATTACCGATCACCTGAATATCATCCTTACTTTCACGCATCACCAAGTCCACCGTAGTCGTTTCTCCCGGCTTGATGGTAAAGAAAGTCAGCTGGGACAATACGCCGCCGTTAGCCAGACGAGTACCGGTCACCATCACATAATTGCCGGCATCCAGTGCCGTTCCGTTCTTCAACAGATTAGCCCAAGTAGCGCCGCCACCCATATCAATATCGCCTTCATCATAATTCAGCAATTTCAAAGTTCCGGCAGGAGTCAGTCTGGAAATAGAGAAATGAGAATAATACTTCGGATCAGCCAAAGACTTGATCGGCGTATATCTGGCAATAAACTTGCCGGTAAGTGCACTGGCCTGTTCCATTGCTTCGAAATTCACATCAATAGCACCTTCATCGCCTATCAACTGCACTTTTCCCGTCACTTCGTCTATACGTGCAGGAATACCCATGCTGCGTGCCATGGATACAAAGAAGATATCACGGCTGTGCGCATCGGCTGTACGGGCCTTCCACACCCCTTCCGGAGTGATTGGCGAGCCGCCCAGGTTGCAATCCTTGTCCACACGGATATTCCCGGCAACCCATGCAACCAGCTTCATCGGATCGGCAAGGTAAGCCTCACGATCCTGTTCGGGCACTGCTTTCTCAAAGAACCCTTTATACGGAGTAATCATTTCGTTGCTCACGCGCGGATTACGCACAAATCTGCGGAAATAATCAGCATTGGCGCACAAGTGTGAATTCATCATGTGGTCTATCAACACTTCGGAGCTTACATCACGAAGGTCTTTGGCAGAAATCTGCTGAAGCAGGTCAATGCCGCCCTTCTTTGACTTGTCCGAACGGAGACGGGCCATAAAGTCACGGATGGTTTCGTAGTTGCCACGTGATGCCACCAGCAATTTGGCAACGGCATCCTCATCCAGCTGGTATTCTTTAGCGAAATTGCGAGCCGATTCATCCGTCATGAATGTAGCCACGTAGGCATTGCGGATAGAGTCCTCCAAAGCCATGCGGCGATTGTTCTCCGCACGTTGTTCGGGAGTCACTTCGGGCATATTGGCGCCTTCCATCGGAGGAATGATATCCATATCCAGTGTATAAGCCTCGCCGGCCGTTTTGTCCAATTTCACGGTCAAGGCATTGTCCTGTCCGAAAGACAGTTTGGAATAACCGAATTTTCCATCTTTGGAAGCCCATACCAGCATATCCCCTTTTCCGGCGGTCAGGAACGTCTTACCGTCCGCATCCGTCTGTTTGGAAGCTACGGTATAAAATTCGGCATAGTTATACACCTTGAATTCCACTTTGGCGTCAGCCACCGGTTTGCCGTCCGCATCCACGATGGTCACATCGGCTTTTGCCGTGGGAGCATAGTTGTCAATCACATTGATTTCCGTATAACGGGGAGTGCGGTACATCACTTCTTCCGGTCCGTTATAACGTCCGAACACCTTGGTATGCATCAGCATACCCCGTGAAGCGGGAGCGTTGAACCAACCCAGATTCAGTACCGGTTCGGGCTCGCAAGCACCCAGGAAGTACCATTTGCCATCCACCCAAGCTTCCACCCAGGCATGATTGTCGTCGGTATGTGCCCAACGCGGCGTATATACCTGACGGGCAGGAATACCTACCGAACGCAAGGCAGCTACCGTGAACGTAGATTCCTCGCCACAACGTCCGTAGGCTGTCTTTACGGAAGCCAGCGGACTACTGGTACGGGCATCAGAGGGGGTATAAATCACCTTTTCATGACACCAGTGGTTCACTTCCAGCACGGCATCATATAAAGAAAGGTTTTTCACTCTGTCCTTCAGCTCCTCGTAGAATACCTTACGGCTGTCGTCCAGATTCTCGTTGTTTACGCGGATGGGCAATACAAAGTGGCGGAACTCTCGTTCGGGAACCACTTTTCCCCACGGCATCTCCTCACGCGCCTTGAAGGCGTAGTCCACATTTTCCAGATAAAATTCACCGGGATGGTCCGCTATATCCGCCAAGGGCATATAGGCGTAAAGGAAAGTCATCGCCTCCTTCTGTTCATCGCTCATGGGTTGTTCGAATACCTGGAAGAGGTTACCTTGGGTCAGCGTATCACGCCGTGCCTCAAAATCCTGCTGAACAGCGGCACGTTCAGCCTCATCACTGATCAAATGTTTGTTGTTTGTACACGAGGCGCACAGCATCAAGCCTATCCCCGCCGCACACAGAGCCAATAATTTCATCTTGTTGTTTATTTAGGTTAGCAATTTGTTATTGGCTACGAAGATAAGACTTTTTTCTTATTTTTGTATAAAATCACATTTTAATATTGAATTGTATTTGAAATAAGCGACTTAGAGAAATTTCTTATTTGAACGAGTAATCACAACAGCTTTGGCAGTTACAATCCCTCTTTCCATCTTTTCTGATTAGAATTCTCGTGTAACTTGTCAGAACTAAATTTTATTATCTATCTTTGTATACGAAATATAGAAAAAACATATTCAAATATTTAGCACTTAGCTTTTAATAACGACTCTCCTAATATAGGGAACAATAAAATCCAACCACAAGCTACAATTGTTTTTATGATTATGGAACAGATATTTAATAAAGAACAGCAGGAAAAAGCGCAATTCATTTTGAATCATCCTTTAGCTAAGCTATCGGATTTGCGCTCAAATGAAATAAAAGATCTGGCAGTAGTGTGGTGTTACTATTCAGGGAAGATTGAAGGTAATACTTATACTTACGTGGAAACAGAAGCATTGCTCAAAGACGACATTACTTCCGAAAAGAAGTATGAAGATGCCAAGATGCTAAAAAATCTATACAATACTTTCATTTCCGAATTGGAATATATCAATAAAGGGAAGAATCAAGAAGTGATAGATGAGCGTACTTGTTCAGGGTGCATCAAGCTATATCCACGGGCTTGGTTTCCGATGAAGAGTCAGGCTATTTAAGGACAAGAGGCGTCCGTATCAGTGGCACAGCATATATTCCCCCGAAGAATTTGAACGATATTCGGGCTAAATTGAATGAAATACTTTATCAGCAGGAGCAATATACCAATCCACTGGAACGGGCCGTTTATCTTCATTGCAACATAGCCAAGCTGCAACCTTTCATTGATGGAAACAAACGTACTTCCCGAATGGTGGAAAGCATTGCTTTGATGAATGCTGACATTATCCCTGTCTACTCTTCCAAAGATGCCGACATATTAAACTATAGGAAAGAGCTCATCGCCTTTTATGAAACAGGCGATTATTCTTTTTATGCCGGTTACTTCCTAGACAAACAAGTGGAACGAATTAAAGGAATAGAATAACCATACATGAGGATATTAAGGAATTATTGAATGAATCAAGGGAATACGCTTACTTTGATTGTTGAGATTGATAATATTCCTCCTTCCGCTTGTTGGCCTGCTGCACCAGACTGGTGACGTATACCGTGAAGATAGGGAACATCATCATTCCCAGGGCGGCCAGCACCACCGACAGTATTTTCCCCGTAGGGGTGACGGCATAAATATTACTCCCTACGGTGGTAACATCCATAAAGGCCCACCACAGCGCACTCCAGTAGTCCGTCACCATAGGGTTCACCTTATGTTCCAGCACAAAGAAGATAAGACTGGCAAAATACACGGTGGCCATCAGCATGGTGATGTACGAGGTAAACAACCCGGACGCTTTGCTGCCCGACAGCCAGCCCACCACGATGGCTAGTGCATACCCTCCCCTCAGCAAAGGGATAAAGCGCAGGAAATAACTGATTTCGGGCGAGAAAGTGATGTGATAGAAATCAATGATATTTAAATAAGGTATAGATACCAGCAGAAAAATAAAATGGCTGGTGAAGTACCTTCCTTTTTCTTTCGAGAGGAAAAACTCCAGCAGGAAATCGAACAGGAAAAACATGCATATCCAGAACTGAATCTTCAGATAAGAACCTTGATTCAGGAAAGGGATGTTATGAAAAGTATCTATCGAGATACTGATAACCAGAAAAAGGGACATCAACAGGATGAATATATGCAAGATCCCGTAAATCCCCCTACGGGAATAGATAAATGAGGAGAAAGCTGTTTTCATAAACTATACTGATTATATTATTTTTTCTAGAAACACCCTTCCGGGTACGATTGTTTAATTCCGCATACCTTCCGGGTTAATAAACCTAAACGGATAAACATCATTTCCAAGGAGTTGTTATAAACTCCGTAAACAAAAAACATATATTTTTTAAAACCTAAACTTTATGGCAAACATTAGTAAATCAGTCAAGCTAGGGGTATTTACCCTCGCTATCATGAATGTTACTGCAGTAGTATCCCTGCGCGGGCTGCCTGCCGAAGCCGAATACGGACTGAGTTCGGCATTTTATTATTTATTCGCGGCCATCGTCTTCCTGATACCTACCTCATTGGTAGCGGCGGAACTGGCGGCCATGTTCCAGGACAAGCAAGGCGGTGTGTTCCGATGGGTGGGTGAAGCCTACGGAAAGAAATTCGGCTTCCTCGCCATCTTCCTGCAATGGGTGGAAAGCACCATCTGGTATCCCACCGTATTGACTTTCGGAGCTGTGGCACTGGCTTTTATCGGCATGAGTGACACCCATGATATGGCCTTGGCATCCAACCGCTATTACTCACTGGCGGTGGTCTTGATTATCTATTGGCTGGCCACTTTCATTTCGCTGAAAGGCATGGGCTGGGTAGGCAAAGTGGCCAAAGTAGGCGGTATGGTAGGTACGATTATTCCTGCCGGCCTGCTGATGGTACTGGCGGTGATTTACCTTGCCTCCGGCGGACAGAGCCAGATGAACTTCGACGGTAACTTTTTCCCCGACTTCAGCAACTTCGACAACCTGGTGCTGGCTTCCAGTATCTTCCTGTTCTATGCCGGTATGGAAATGGGCGGTATCCACGTAAAAGACATAGAAAATCCTGCCAAGAACTATCCGAAAGCTGTATTCATCGGTGCGGCTATTACTGTAATCATCTTCGTGCTCGGCACCTTCGCACTGGGGATCATTATTCCCGAAAAGGATATCAACCTGACTCAGAGCCTGCTGGTAGGTTTTGATAATTACTTCAAGTATGTCCATGCTTCGTGGTTGTCACCTATCATCGCCGTGGCTTTGGCATTCGGTGTGCTGGCAGGTGTGTTGACCTGGGTGGCCGGTCCGTCCAAAGGTATCTTCGCAGTGGGTAAAGCAGGCTATCTGCCTCCCTTCTTCCAGAAGACCAACGCCAACGGCGTACAGAAAAACATTCTGCTGGTCCAAGGCCTTGCCGTAACCTTGCTCAGCCTGCTGTTCGTTGTGATGCCTTCCGTACAGAGTTTCTACCAAATCCTGTCACAGCTCACCGTATTGCTTTACCTTATCATGTATTTGCTGATGTTCAGCGGCGCCATCTATCTGCGTTACAATATGAAAAAGGCTCCTCGCCCATTCCGTATCGGCAGCAAAGGCAACGGACTGATGTGGCTCATCGGCGGTCTGGGTTTCTGTGGTTCACTACTGGCATTCGTGCTCAGCTTCATTCCCCCAGCCAGATTGCGGTAGGCAGCAACACCGTATGGTTTGCCGTTTTGATTATCGGCTGCATCGTGGTAGTCGCAGCTCCGTTCATTATCTATGCATCGCGCAAACCGTCATGGGTAGACAAGAACACACAGTTCGAACCGTTCCACTGGGAAGTACAGGCTACAACGGCACAGACAGCGGCTCCGGTTTCCGGCTCGGCTAAAAGTTCCGCTTCAAGCGCCTCTACAAACGCTGCCGCCGGACCGGCCTCTCAAAGCACCCCGACCCCGGAGCAACACAAATAACCCCCGCTAACGGGTTAGCCCATTCCTTTTTATCACAGGCAATTCCGGTTCCTTGAAAAGCAAGAAGCATGTTTTTCAAGAAGCCGGAGTTGCTGTTTTCCACAAACCGGGATGGTTACTTTCCCTCTCTCTTCCAATAATTTCCTGTAAATCATAGCCGGAATTAAAGAAACATTCCTATCTTTGTCCCTTGGTTCACTTAATAATCACGTTTGACATGAAGCATAAAGCCTTTTTCATTTTTATGACAGCCCTTCTTATAGGGAGTCCGCTTTATGCACAAAAATATAAAATAGCCCTTATCCATTCCTACCAGGAAGGGTACAGCGGTGCCGGCATTGTAAACAAACTGTTTGTCAAAGGACTGAAAGACCAGCAAATAGACTTCCAGCTGCGCACTTTTTATCTGGATTGCGAGAAATATGAATCTGTAGAAGAAGAGCAACGGATTTCCGAGTTTGCAGATTCCATCCGCTCATGGGAAGGGGATTTGATTGCCGTGCTCGATGATCAGGCAACCTACTCTATCATGGCTTGCGGAAACCCGTATGTCAGGCAGATTCCCGTCGTATTCAGCGGAGTGAATTATCCCAACCAAGACTTGCTGGCACAATATCCCAACATTACGGGCTACATAGACAAACCCGATTACCTCACCACCTGCCGGATGATAGAACGCATTATGGGCAAAGTCCGCATCCACATCCTGAACGGCCGGACCGTGCTTGACCGCCTTATCTGGAAAGACCTGAGCGAACAATGCAAAGGATCGGAAATCACCCTCCACCAATGGAAAAGACAAGAGGCCCTGCCCGGCAAGCTGAATATCCCCATCAGTGACAAAGATGATACCGAATATGAATCCCTGCACGAAAAGCTGAACGAATATAACCACTTGGACTCCACCATCGTAGTCCGCCTGTCCAGTGATTCCGTAGCTGCCCGCGACCTGATGTGGCTGTCCAGCGGGATCTTCAAATACTCCTTGTTCCTGTATACCAAACGGGACTATACCACCCTGCGCATCGGCAGCCTGTTCGACAATCCCGGCTTCGAAACCATCAACGAAGGATTCGGGATAAAGGAATATATGCTGGGAGGTTATTTCGCCCCCATCGAAACACAGCTAAGCGACATGACCGCCGGCATCAAAGAAAGACTGCAAGGAAAGATACCCGTCCCGGCAGTAAACAAATCGCCAAACAGCATCTGGTCAACTGGCAGGCCATGAAGAGATACCAGATCCCCACTGAAAGCATTCCACCGGAATATACCATCATGTACAGGCCGTGGAGGGAAAATACGCAACTCCCATCCTGATTCTTGAAAGCCTCCTGGTCTTCACACTCCTCTTGGGGATATCCTACCTTATTTATATCTATACACTGGAAAAAGGACGTAAAAAGAAGCCTTGCGCAACCTCAGGCTCAAACACGAAGCATTAACGCTTGCACTGGAAGGAGGAAAAACCTACGCCTGGTGTTTCGACGGAAAAACCGCCGTGTTCGACCAAGCTTTCTGCGAACTGACCAACCGTTCCCAAAACCTGTTGGAAATAAAGGAAATAGCCAACTATGTACACCCCGGCGACCAAGCCCAGTTCAGAAAAAACGTATCCAACATATTACACCGGCCACGAAGAACAGCCCAATACCGTTGCAAATTCGACGACACCGGTTACCAATGGTGGGAATTCAGATACAGCGTGTTGCAGCATTATGAACAAAATCCTATCATCACCGGACTTCTGGTAAACATTCAGGAGATCAAAGACAAGGAAGAAGAACTGATACGTGCCCGCAAACTGGCGGAACAGGCGGAACTGAAACAATCCTTCCTGGCCAACATGAGCCATGAAATCCGTACTCCGCTTAATGCCATCGTGGGATTCTCCAACCTGCTCACTACCGAGAAAAACATCTCGGAAGAAGAGAAAAAAGAATTTGCCTCCATCATAGACAACAATACCAGACTCTTGTTGAAACTGGTCAATGATGTGCTGGAACTATCCCGTATAGAATCCGGCAATATGTCCTTTCATTGTGAGGATTGCAGCGCGCATCATTTTGCAGAAACGGTCTATCAGACCCATCAGGTAATTATTCTCCCTCCTGTGGAATTCATCAAAGAATTTCCCGACGAGGATGTGACCATACACATAGACCGTATGCGCCTCACCCAAGTCATCACCAACTTTTTGGGAAACGCCAAGAAGTTCACCTCCCAAGGACACATCAAACTGGGTTATTTCTGCGACAAAGAGAAAAAGGAAATCCATTTCTTCGTAGAAGATACCGGTGCGGGAATCCCTAAAGAAGAATTACAAATGATATTCGAACGGTTCTACAAGCGGAATGAGTTTGTACAGGGTGTAGGACTGGGACTCGCCATCAGCAAGGTCATTGTAGAAAAAATGAACGGACACATCGATGTGCAATCCGAGGTGAACAAGGGCAGCCGTTTCACCGCCGTACTGCCCTATCTGTAATTTTATTCCTGTGCAGGCTGTTTAGGCAAGGCGAACTGCAAGACCAGATACGCCAGCACACCCGCCAGCACCGTTCCCAGTATGACACCCATCTTTGCCTGCGTCAGCAACACCGGCGAATCCCCGAAAGACAGGTTGGCTATAAACAAAGAAACCGTAAAACCGATACCGCCCAAAAGACAGACACCTGTCAGGTTCACCCAGGTCATGCCTTTCAGCAGTCCGGCGAACCCCATCTTTATCACCAGCCAGGTAAAGAAATAAATGCCGGCAAACTTACCCGCCAGCAATCCCGCCAGCACCGCCCAAGTAGCCATCCCCACTTCCAAGCCACCATGATCCGCCGTGAGCGAGACACCCGCATTGGCAAAGGCGAACAAGGGAAGAATAATATAATTCACCATTCCATGCAGACTGTCTTCCAATGACTGCAAGGGAGATATGACACGGTCCGAGGAAGACTCGATGCTTTTCAGCACATTGATCTGCATCTTGCTTAACACAACACCTTCCTTGTCACTGGCAGGAAAGACAGCAATGTTCTCCCGGATGCGGTTAATGTACTTACCTATCTTGTAATGAGGAGTGGCGGGAACCGTGAAGGCTGCGACAACTCCCGCAATGGTAGCGTGGATGCCGCTCTGCAAAAACAGATACCACATAATCACTCCCCAGAAAATATAAAACCAACGGTTGCGCACCCGGAAGAAATTCCCGCCGCAAAGTATCAGCAGGATACCCGCCGAAGCAATCAGGTAGTTCACCGCCAGATGAGAAGTGTAAAAAAGAGCGATGACCAGAATGCCGCCGATATCATCGACCACAGCGAAAGCAGTCAGAAAGACTTTCAAGCTCAGCGGAACCCGCTTGCCGAACAAGCTGAGCACTCCCAGCGAAAAAGCGATATCCGTAGCCATCGGTATGGCCAGGCCACTTTGGGCCGGAGTTCCCGCCGTCATGAAATAATAGATCAGCACCGGAACCAGCATACCGCCGCACGCCGCCACGATGGGCAAAAGCGCCTGCCGGAAACTGGACAATTCGCCCACCAGTATCTCACGCTTTATCTCCAGTCCCACACTGAAGAAAAAGACAGCCATCAAAGCATCGTTGATAAAAGTCATCAAGGTCATGTGATGCCCGTTATGACTAAAGAAATTAAATTCTCCTATCTGAAGATGCACTTCGTAATTCCAAAAGGAGGCATAAATATCCCCCCACGGAGAATTGGCCAGGAACATAGCCAGCAAGACTACCCCCATCAGCAACATCCCTCCATTAATATGATAGTGCGCCGCCCGCTGGAAGGAAAAGTTCAAGTTCAGAATTTTCAGTTTTTCCATATCAATTGAATTTAAGAGTTTGTGATAAATTGCCATCAAAACACAAGCCCTTTCTGTTATTGACTTTTTAATTTCAACTAACAGAAAGAGCCCGCTTATTGTTTGCTCCTCAGAGCTTGTTTTATTCTTGAATTAATCCAGCTTCAGAACGGCCAGGAACGCCTTTTGCGGTACTTCCACATTACCGATCTGTTTCATTCGTTTCTTACCTCTTTTTTGTTTTTCCAACAATTTACGCTTACGGCTCACGTCACCGCCATAACACTTCGCGGTCACATCCTTGCGCACCGCCTTGATGGTTTCCCTTGAGATAATCTTGGCCCCGATAGCTGCCTGGATAGCAATATCAAACTGCTGGCGCGGAATCAGCTCTTTCAGTTTCTCGCACATACGCTTGCCCAGGTTATAGGCATTGTCCACATGTGTCAGGGTAGAAAGCGCATCCACCGGCTCACCGTTCAACAAAATATCCAGCTTCACCAGTTTGGAAGGGCGGAAACCCGACTGATGGTAGTCAAAGGAAGCATATCCTTTCGAAATACTCTTCAGCTTGTCATAAAAATCAATCACAATTTCACCCAGCGGCATCTTGTAGTGAATCTCCACCCGGTTGCCCGACACATAATTCTGCCGCACCAATTCGCCACGCTTGCCCAGACACAGCGTCATGATAGGGCCGATGTAATCGGTGGCGGTAATGATCGTGGCGTCAATGAAAGGTTCCTCGATGTGGTCAATCAGCGTCGGATCGGGCATACCGCCGGGATTATGTACCTCATTGGCATGTCCCTGCTTGTCATATACCATGTACGACACGTTGGGCACGGTCGTAATCACATTCATATCAAACTCGCGGTCCAGACGTTCCTGAACGATTTCCATGTGAAGTAATCCCAGGAAACCGCAACGGAATCCGAATCCCAGAGCCAGTGAGGACTCCGGCTGGAAAGTCAGCGAGGCGTCATTCAGCTGAAGTTTCTCCAGAGAGGCGCGGAGGTTCTCGTAATCTTCCGCCTCGATAGGATAGACTCCGGCAAAGACCATCGGCTTCACTTCCTCGAATCCGGCAATCGCCTTGTCACACGGACGGGCAATGTGAGTGATGGTATCCCCCACCTTCACCTCTCGCGAAGTCTTGATGCCCGAAATGATATACCCCACATCTCCTGTGCGCAGTTCCGCACGGGGAATCATATCCATTTTCAGCACACCGATCTCATCTGCATCATACTCCTTGCCGGTATTGAAAAATTTCACCTTGTCCCCTTTGCGGATCACGCCGTTCTCTATTTTAAAATAAGCGATGATTCCACGGAAAGAATTGAATACCGAGTCGAAAATCAAAGCCTGTAGCGGCGCCTCTTCGTCACCCGTCGGGTGCGGGATACGTTCCACCACCGCTTTCAATATCTCCTCCACACCCATTCCGGTTTTGCCGGAGGCACGGATAATATCCTCACGTTTGCAGCCCAGCAGGTCGATGATTTCATCTTCCACCTCATCGGGCATGGCACTCGCCATATCACATTTGTTCAGCACGGGAATGATTTCCAAGTCATGCTCCAACGCCATGTACAGATTCGAGATAGTCTGCGCCTGCACTCCCTGCGAAGCATCCACAATGAGCAGCGCCCCTTCACAGGCGGCTATGGAACGGGATACCTCGTATGAAAAGTCCACGTGTCCCGGAGTGTCAATCAGATTCAGTACATACTTCTCTCCCCCATACTCGTATTCCATCTGGATGGCATGGCTTTTGATCGTAATACCTCTCTCCTTTTCCAGGTCCATATCGTCAAGCATCTGTCCTTCGGTTACCTGAATGGTTTTTGTGAACTCTAACAAACGGTCGGCCAAGGTGGACTTCCCGTGGTCTATATGTGCTATAATGCAAAAATTACGGATATTCTTCATCTTTAACAGCTATCTATTTAAAAAACAAGTTTCTTGCTTTCCGGGCGCAAAGATACGTAAAAAGAACAAGATTTTAAAGACTATAATAAATTTATAGCAGACAATTCCCTACTCAAAGACTGTATGCCTTTCTGGATCTTTTCCAACTGCTGCCTGCGAGGTTTATGCACTCCGGCTGCATAATGCCACAACTGACGTTCATTGATTCCGGTAATCCGGCTCAAAGCAGCCTTGGTGAAAATGCTGCTATAATAGTTGATAAAAGTAGCAGCATCTATCTTAAATTTCAATTCAAACTCTCCCGACAAGACTTCACAAGGATTCGGATTATCTTCCAGATACAACTCAATTGCCTCCTTCATGTTATCCTCAATCTCCTTTATGTCATTGCCTACAGTAATAACGGGAGCACCTTCGATATAAGCACTCAAGTTCTTTCCTGCGTGTTCTACAATCACTTCCACTGTTTTCATAATACAAAACCGTTTTCCAGCAACATCGTTACAACGTCTTTCACTGATTTGTAACTCATAACGTTTTGGACTTAATTACCCTGCAAATATAGTAATAATACGAATACTATTCAAAGAAATGATTCATCATTTTACTATAATATACAAAAAATGCGTTGACAACATACAAAACGATGTGCCAACGCATTTTTTTATGAGTTTTAAAAATCTTCTTCTTACACTAATTTTACAAAGATCTCGCCTTCCACTTCAGAAGTAACGACCTTATCTTCTCTCAGTAACCAGCCCAGCCCCAGGAAGAAATCCTTGTCAGCTTTCAATTTGGCTGCTTTCTTGATTTGTTTTTGTGTCAAACCTTCAGTTCCATTCAATGCTTCCCAGATCTGTCCGGCCAAAGCACCTGCTTTTTCTTTCAACATTTTCAATTTGCTTTTAGTTAAACGTTAACCGCACCCACACATTCCTATGTGAATGTTTGTGTTTCTTATCGCTTGCAAAGATACACAAAATTATGTTATTCAACACTTTTGCATCAAAAAAGTTTGTATTTCTATAAGAAAAAGCGATTTTTCAACCTATTTTTTTGTTTTTCGAGGTGTTCGCTCCAAATCCTGGCCGCTTCCTCTACCATTCTTGCACAAGGACGCTTGGCATAATACTGTTCCGTCCTTGCTTCCGGCGTGGATACTACCGGCTCTTTTCTGGACAATCCCAGCAAATCGGCACACCGCAGGGCGCCGTTCCGCTTCTTGAATTCTTCGGCCAGTTCCTGCACCAGAGCGTAATTCGCCGCCTTGCTCTCACGGTCTTTCCCCTCGACGGCGCACTTCTCCAGCCCGGCCAGCAGGAACATGCCGCAAGCAGCACCGCAGGTCTCACGCATCCGCCCTATACCGCCGCCGAAAGAGGCGGACATGTGCAGGGCCTGTTCACGGGTGAAACCATACAGATCGGCAAAAGCCGTCACTACGGACTGGGAGCAGTTATATCCTTCCCTGAACAAAGCTACAGCCTTTGCCACTCTATCTTCTTCCCTAACTTCCAGATGCAAACCCAACGTATTCTTGTCTTCCTCCATTCTTCTCACCTCCTTCTTTTCTTCCCGTCTTTTTCCTTTGTTCTCATTCCGCCACATTATTTACAATCGCACCCTTGATAAATCCTTTCAAGTTCCCCACCGCAATCTGCATCAGCCGGACGCGGGCTTCTTTCGTGGCCCAGGCGATATGCGGCGTAATGAAGCAGTTCTTCGCCGTCAGCAAGGGGTTGGTATATTGGGGAGGCTCGGAAGAAAGCACGTCCAGTCCGGCAGCCGCTATCACGCCCTTGTTCAGTGCGTCGGCCAGGTCTTTCTCGTTTACCAAGGGACCGCGGCCGGTATTTATCAGAATAGCTGTCGGTTTCATAAGGGCCAGGCGGGTGGCATTGACCAGTTCTTTGGTATCGGGGGTAAGGGGGCAGTGCAGGCTCACCACGTCACATTTGCGGAAAAGCTCATCCAGCTCCATTTTCCGGATTCCTCCGGGAAGTTGTGACTGCGGCTTGGAAGTATAGGCGCATACCTGCATTCCGAAAGCGGCAGCGATGCGCGCCGTCGCCTGTCCGGTGTTTCCCAAGCCGATGATTCCCAGCTTCTTCCCGTCCAGTTCCACCAGGTCGGTATCCCAATAGCAGAAGTCGGGATTATTTGCCCAACGCCCGTGACGGTTGGCATAGGCATAATGGCCTACACGCTGGGTGATGTTCAGTATATGCGCAAAGACCATCTGGGCAACGGAAGCGGTGCTGTAGGCAGGTATGTTGGTGACAATGATGCCCCGCGCTTTCGCAGCCTGGATGTCCACAATATTATATCCTGTAGCCAGCACGCCGATGTATTTCAAGGCGGGCAGAGCGGCCATATCCTCCGCCGTAATCACCGTTTTATTTGTAATCAGCACTTCCGCTCCGGCAGAACGCTCCAATAACTCGGCAGGGGCCGTGCGGTCATATACCGTCAGCTCGCCCAACGCCTGCATCTCCTCCCATGACAAATCACCGGGATTCAATCCGTAACCGTCTAAAACTACTATTTTCATATTTTCAAAAATTAAATTTCATATTTTGTTCATTTATTCGGTTAGATTGGAACGCGAATGACGCAAATTAACAGCTGCACAGCATGGATATAAACCGGCCGGAAGGTTGGATTTATGTCATTTGCGTTCCAATTTTTAATTTTATAGCACAGGATCAATGCAATTCATTTTCATTCCTTGAACCGTTCCCCCAGAGGCTCTGCATCCGTTCCTTTATCTTCGCTTCCTGCGCATTGTTCTGCGGATGCCAGATGCGGCTGCCCTTCACCTCGTCCGGCAGGAACTGCTGCTGCACAAAATTGCCCTGATAGGCATGTGCATACTTATAATCCTTGCCATAGCCCAACTGTTTCATCAGCTTGGTGGGTGCGTTGCGCAGATGCAAGGGAACAGGCAGGTTGCCCGTCTGCCGCACCAGTTCCAGGGCGCTGTTGATCCCCTCGTATGCCGAGTTGCTCTTAGGGCTGGTGGCCAGATACACCGTAGCTTCCGCCAGCGGGATACGCCCCTCAGGCCATCCTATCTTCATCACGGCATCAAAAGCAGCGTTCGCCAGGAGCAATGCGTTGGGATTGGCCAGACCGATATCCTCGGCTGCCGAAATGACTAGCCTGCGGGCTATGAAAGCCGGGTCCTCTCCGGCCTCCACCATACGCGCCAGCCAGTAGAGCGCCCCGTCCGGATCACTTCCGCGGATGGACTTGATAAAGGCGGAAATGATATCATAATGCATCTCTCCATCCTTGTCATACGCCAACGGATTCTGCTGCAGACGCTCGGTCACCTTCTCATCCGTAATCACAATGGTTCCGGCATCCGCATCCGCTTCCACCACCAATTCCAGTATGTTCAGCAACTTGCGGGCATCGCCTCCCGAAAAGCGGAGCATGGCATCCGTCTCCTTCAGCTCTATCTTCTTTTCTTTCAGTATCACATCCTTTGCGATGGCATTATGCAGCAGTTCCAGCAAATCTTCCTTCTCCAATGATTTCAACACATACAACTGACAGCGGGAGAGCAAGGGCCGGATCACCTCGAACGAGGGATTCTCGGTGGTGGCGCCTATCAGGGTCACCACTCCCGTCTCCACCGCCCCCAACAAGGAATCCTGCTGGGACTTGCTGAACCGGTGGATTTCATCAATGAACAGGATGGGGCTGGCCTGCGAGAAAAAATGGTTGCTTCTCGCCTTCTCTATCACATCGCGCACATCCTTCACACCGGAAGTGACAGCGCTCAGTGTATAAAAAGGAGTTTCCAGCTTGTTGGCTATGATCTGCGCCAGCGTGGTCTTTCCCACCCCCGGAGGCCCCCAAAGGATAAAGGAGGAGATGCGTCCCGCATCAATCATCTTGCGCAAGACAGCCCCCGGCCCCACCAGGTGTTTCTGACCTATATAATCGTCCAATGTCTTCGGACGCAAACGTTCTGCTAAAGGTTGTGCCATATCTTCATCTTTATTTCGGATAACAAAAATACAGCATATTTTCCGATGAACAAAGCCCAGGGCAACAATATAGGATTTATTTTTTAAGGCAGAAAAACAAAAGAACATAAAAAACAGGGGCTCATATAAAATGCAATACGGGTTCTTTGTTCATCTGATCTAAAACAATTATTTTTGCAACCCTTTTTCAAAAGAGTGATTATTTCAAATTTAAATGTAATTCTAATAAAGACAGACGATGAAAAAACTTTTTTCCACCAGCCTGTTGATTTTTAGCAGGTATGCTTTTACTGCTGGGCGGCTGCAAAGAGGACGAATTTCCGGTTTCCGGAGAAGGAAACGTGGCAAACAATGAATTGCCTGTCCGGCTGGCCGAAACAGATTATAACCCGGACAACACGTATTACCTGCTGAATGACAATGAATCCCAGGATGTTTATTTCGACTCCAGCCAGCGCAGCTTCTACGTCAGCCAGCCTCTTCAGTTCGGAATGGACGACGAGCACTGTTTCCAACTCCGTTTCTATAGTCCCAGAGCCTTGAAAAACGTGACTTTCTGGGCCAGGATAGACGGTTACGAGGAAGAATTCAAGTTCATGTCGCTGGAAAAGATCATGCCTTTCCAGCAACTCCGGGTACACATACCGTTCGCCACCAAGGACCTGACCGCCTATACCTGCAGCGGAAAGAAAATACGGATCATGGCAAACCCCTACCTCACGGAAGAAAACCTGACCTTCACCGTAGAGTGTGACGACCCGTACTGGGCAAGGCTGCAATCCATCCGTTGCAAATGGTACATCGCCTTCGGCAGATACAGTGACACCCAGGACAGCTGGAAGTACAAGATGAAGGCTTCGCACACGCGTGAGGCGGTGGCCATCGCGCTGAACATGGGATATATGTTCTCGTCGGAACGGTTCAAGACCGCCCTGTACGAGTTCGGCCCGCTGCACAGCAACAATGACAAGGCGGAAATAGACAAGACCGCCCTGCTGGCCAACGTGCTCAACCACCGCGGACTGACCTTCGGCTATACCACCGGCGTGATGGGACTGGGCGGAGGAACCACCTTCGGCATGCATGAAGTGTGTTATCTGGAACACTATGCCGATGACAAAAGCATCACCGAAACCATATTCCACGAGTTTGCCCACTGTGTGGGCTACGGCCATGCGGGAAACATGACCTACGAACAGACGGGACCGGGGTGGATCACCCTGTGCAACAACGTATATGTGGCGCTGTCGCTGGACAAGGAGCTGCCCGTCTATTCCCGCCGCTTCCTGCACACCCGCTGGAGCAGAAACCGTTATTTTGATGATATATACGTGGCTTCGAAACACATTATCGAAGACCCGGAACTTGATGCGCTGGACGGTGGCCTGTCTCCCCTGCGCGGAGAAACCGACCGGGGAGGAAACGACGGGGAGCCGGTGGCGTTCAAGCTGGATTATACAGACTTGCCCGGCGCTACGGGAACCACCTTCCGCCCCAAGGATGTATATGTGTACGGAGATACCCTGTATGCCGTGAACGATGCGGACAACCAGTACAGCGTAGAGGTGTTCGGCCTTGCCGGCGGCGGCAAGAAGCACTTGGGAAGCATCAAGGAATGGAAGCACGGAGAAGCTACCGGGAAATTCGGCGGCCGCCCGAACGGTGTCACCCGTGCCCACGACAAGATTTATGTCACCCACGAAGGAAGCCGTACCGAGATTTTTGATGCGAAGAGCCATCAGTTCCTTACCTGCATAGGCAATGGAAGCTGGGGAACAGGGCCTACGCAGACCGTACATGCCTTCGATGTGCTGCTCTACAAAGGGCTGGTCATGATACACGACAAACGCTACGTCAACTTTGTAGAAGAGCAGGCTATACAGTCCGGAGTGACTCCGCGGATTTATGTACGTTCCGAACATCTGGGCGAGACAAACGGCACTTACGGCATGGCAGTGGACGAACAGACCGGCCTGCTCTACTCCACCCATCCCGCCAAACGCATAGACCTGTTCGCCCCCGACGGGATACGGGAAGGAGTTTCCCCCAAACGTACCGGGCAACTGGCTTATAAAAATGTACCCTACGACTTGGATTTCTACGAAGGAAGGCTGTTTGTAAGTTCCAACGGTACAGAAAAGTTCTGTGAGGTCAATCCCCGGACAGGAGAGATCGTGAAGGACCATACCACCATCGGCGGCATCACCCTGCAAGCACCCGAGAAGTTCTGCATCCGCCGCCACACGCTGTTCATCACCGACCGTGTGAAAAACGGGACATGCGTTTACGCCATCCCCATGAGTGAGCTGAAATAAATATATACCTATATAATATAGTAAGAACAACATGAAAATATACGCTTATATCCTGATTGTGCTGTCCGGAGTCCTGACGGCACAATGCAGCAAAGTCACCCTGGATGAAATCTGCGGCTACCCCTCCGCTCCCGGCGGAGGAAACGGGGAAGGAGAAGGAAACGGTGATTATAACAGTTACTGGTATTACTCGTATGAGGCGGCGCAACTGATTGATGCGGAAACCTTGGGCATGGAAACGGCCGAGGATTTCACCCCTTATACCGTCGCCCATCTGGGGGATACCCTTTTCATCGCAAACATCGGAAAGGCAGGCAGCAGCCTGTTGCTGTTCAGTATAAAGAAAGGTGAACGGCTGGGAACCTTGCAGAGCTGGCAGCACGACGGCGGGGAGAAGAGTTTCGGAAGTCAGATAGAGGCCATCGTCCCGTCGGGCAACCGGCTGTATGTGGCCGAACGCCAGTCGCGCATCCATGTATTCCGGTTGCCGGAACTGTCCTACCTCACCTGCATAGGCAACGGGCAATGGAGCGGCCCCGTATTCCAGGCACAGGCCATGACGGTAAAGGACGGGCTGATTTTCGCACGCGACAAGAACGGAATGGTCAGCATTTACAAAGAGGAGGATGCCACCCCGGAAAATTACCAGAAGGTGAACCGCTACCGCCGGGCATCCGGCAACGGCAGTCCGGGCAACAACGGCTTTGCCAGCCATTCCATGCAGCCCGATGCGGAAGGGCATCTGCTGCTCACGGATTATGAAGGAAAGAAAATACGGGTGCTCGATCCGGCACTGGTCAACGATGATCTGGCAAACGACGCTTCCATCGATCTGGACGATCTTTCCCTGTCGCCCGGCTTCAAGCCCAAGACACTGGCGTTGTGCGGCGACCGCTGGTATGCTACCGGCGATAATGACGCCATCAACATATATGAACGCCAGTCCAACGAATGGAGCAAGAAAATAAAAACTGTAAAAGGATATGCTTTTTCCCAGCCTGCCCGCATCTATGCGCAAAACGACTCTGTGCTATGGGTTTCGGACACGCACAATTCCAAACGGACACTGGTGAAAATGCTGGTGCATAAGGGGGAAATACGGGAATAGAGGTTCTATTCCGTTCTTTATGACACGAATGGCGCAAATTGGGTTTATATCTCTGATTGGCGTCATTCGTGTCATTTTCATTCACATATATCAACCTTGCCAATCTTTCAATGCAACTGTCAACACGAGCCGGTCGTTCACTTGCAATATCAATTACGTAATTGGGGAAGCTATTCTTTTTATTTGGCTGCACACCCATCACAATCCCCTTTCACGGCTCCCCTATCGCCCCCACAATCAGCTGTACCTGAGCCGGCATATAGGTACGGCAACTCAAACCACTGCCCATCTTCTCCAGCTCCTCCCTGAGGTGAGGATAATAGTCAATCCAATACTGCAACTTACGGTAAGCCACCTGCGGATTCAAATCCGGGAAATAACACAGGGCCAGTTCGGTGCGGCCGTACGTGCGTATCTCAAAATTCTCCATACATTCCATACTTTTTATTTACTTCCATAAAAGTACGAAAAACGGACGAGAAGAAAGAATGTTTTTCCAACAATAATCAACTAGAATCAACTGTTATCAACCACAATCCACCGGAATCAACTTTCCGGAATCCGCACATCGTATCTTTGTAATGTCGGGACGATGAAGGCGAAAGATCTATAATCTTACAGCTGTAAGATATAGGATCTTACACGTGAAAGATAGGGTTCTTTCAGCAGTCGGCAACCAGTGGCAGACGGTTAATGGACAGTGACTGACGGCTGACTTACTTCATTCCCCGGCAACAGTGTTTCTTAATTCTCAATTATCAACTTTTAATTTTAACAGACTATGGTAAATTACAGTATCGTTATGCGTAGCAATCCGATGGACGTGGACGCCGCCAAGAAGGCCTACGCCAGTGCACAGTATGCTGAAGTGATGGACATCAACCGCTTTGCCGAGCACATTGCCAGCCACGGCTGTGTGTACAAGCGTGCGGACATCGTGGCTATCCTCACCATGGCAGTGGACTGCATGAGGGAACAGCTTCTGGGAGGACAGAAGATACAGCTGGGCGACTTGGGGGATTTCTCCATCAGCATCAACAGTATAGGAGCGGAAAGCGCTGCCGACTACAATCCTGCCATCCATGTCAGAAAGCTGAATGTGAACTGGAGTGCCGGAACACGTTTCCAGAACTTGCAGGAGGAAGCTGTGTTCAATCTGGTGGCCACGCGCAAGGCGGCCCGACTGGTGGTGAAGGCGCTGAAAGCCGGAAAGACCAGTGTGGATCTTACCGGAGAGGCGAAGGAGCCGGAAAACGGAGGACAGGCCTGACGGAACCCCAGTACGACGGAGGCAAGACACGACGCTAAAGGGCTGAATGTGCCCCAATGACAAGCCGTTTTTCATTGGGGCACATTCAGCCCTTGGCTTCCATTACAATTCACTTATTATCAACCTCTAAAACAAAATTCCAATGAGTTCAAGAACAAAGAAAAACACCTGGACACTGATTCTGAAAGTAATTATCACCGTAGCCACCGCCGTTGCCGGCGCACTCGGCCTGAACGCCTGCATCTGATGAACAGGAGAACCATCACCCTGATTATTATCCACTGCTCCGCCACCCCTGAGGGGCGGAGGCTGGATTTTGAGACCTGCCGCCAGGACCACATCCGCCACCGGGGTTTCACGGACATAGGATACCATTTCTATATCACCCGCGACGGAGAGATTCACCGCGGACGACCTCTGGAAAAGGTGGGAGCGCATTGCAAGAACCACAACCGGCATTCTATCGGCATCTGCTATGAGGGCGGACTCTCGGCGGACTGCACACCTGCCGATACGCGTACTCTGATGCAGAAGGGAAGTATGCTGGCACTGCTGCGCGAGCTGCGCCTCCTGTTCCCCAAAGCGTTGATAGTGGGGCATCATGACTTGAATCCCGTGAAGCCGTGTCCTTGTTTTGATGCTGTAAAGGAATACCGCTTTTAAGGGAAGCTTTCTCCAAAGATAGGGTTTCCAATGAGAACTGTTTGTTTTCAAAGAGGCTTCTTCAAAGATACTGTATCCAAGGATGATTTCTCCAAAGATAGCATTCCTTTCCTCCGCTTTGATTTCCTGACTATCCATTCAACTAATCTTTTCATTTAACAATAATAAAAATGAACTATCTGATAAACCAACTCATGACCGTGGACAAAGCCTTCTACCGTCATTATCTGGAAATGCTACTCACCCTGAACCGCATCCATGCCCTCACCCCCTGGCAGATGTCCATGCTGCTGTGGAGAGCCAAGATTTTCCATATACAGGTGCTCTATCCCGAACTGCTGCGCATCAGCCTGTGCACGGAGCAGGAAAAGGACGAAATACGTTTTATGAAAGGATGGAAACTGAAAGAGCTGGAGAAAATAATGCCCGCATGGCAGCGACGGCAGTGCGAGGAGATAAAACGGGAACGGTGGAGAGGATTTTAGTGGCTAATGATTAATGAGGAATGATCAGTGATCACTGAGGAATGGTCAGTAATCAGTAAAACCTGCCGGCAACATGATCTACTTGTAAACAACTTTTAAAGGGGTATGTCAAAATCAAATAACTACTCCGAAAAGTTACAGATTGTAACTACAAGACCTAAAAAGCGGGTGTCAAAACTCAGTTTTTGAAAACATGAACTTATAATCTGAAATTTGAGCATCCTAAAAGACTAAAGAAAGGGTCGTATCATTACTCCATACAGAGCTTGATACGATCCTTTTACATGTTATAATTACTATCTGTAACTTTTCGGGGCTGTCCTTTTTGTTTTGACATCTCCCTTCTCCTATCCCCAAGTTATTCAGGAACAGCAACATTCAACTTCTTCATTCCCCCTCATTAAACCCCAGGCCCTGCTGTTCGGGTTTCAGCTTCTCTGTCAGGAAATTGGTATGCTCCCACTTCGGTTCGGGCGGATTATGATCCAAGGTCCTCTCCTCGGTAGGCGTGTAGCGTCCGTTGTAAGTGCTGAAGGCGAAAAAAGCATCTCCCGGTCCGCCCAAATGGTCGAAACGTACCTTGGCTACACGCACCAGCACCTGCCCCAGTTCATCGTTACGGTCTATCACCATTCCATAATCCGTCTTGTTGAAAAAGGCCGCCGAGCCGTTGATATCATACAGCGTGGGCACAGGCCAGCGTTTGCTTCCCGGTTCGCGGCGCAACTTGGTGGGGTGCGCCACCAGAATGAGCAACACCTTGTGCTTCACGGCAAAATTGGAGAACTCATCGAAGATGCGGCTGATGTACTGCGTTTCCGTCTCCCAGTCGGGAATCTGATGCTCGAAGCGGTTGAAGGGGTCCACTACCAGCACCTTCACTCCTTTCCGGCTTACCAGTTGGGCGGCAATGCGGAGCACGCTCTCTACCGAGAAGTCCTCTTTCGGCATAATGGAGAAGACACTCTGTGCCAGGTAACGGATGGCCTGTCCGGCTTCCGGCAACGGCATCCCTTTGTGTTCGAAACGCTTGCCCACCACGCGGCGTATCAGCTTGCGGTAGTGATAGGCCAGCGGGGTATTCTCCGGGCTGAAATAGCCCACCTTCCAATCGTGGCGCAGGAGCAGGCGCATGGCAATTTCGTCCACAAACTCGCTTTTTCCGCTACCGGGAACGCCTGTGACCGTGAGCACAAAACCACGCTCGAACTTGATCAGACGGTCCAGATTCTCCAGTCCCGTATCGGCTCCTTCCGGCATTCCGTTGTAATAAATATCCATCAGCGTATCCCATTCGTCCATGGGGCAGAAGACTCCTTCCAACGGGATTTCCGCCGCCTGCTCCACCTGTTGGCGGAGCCTCGGAAGATCGTACTTCAACAGATACTCGTTGGCATCCTTGCAGCCTTCTCCCCAGGCCACCACCTTGCAGCGGTCCATGCCCAGGCGGCGCACCAGTTCGTCGCGCAACTCCACTCCGCGCTTGTCGGTATCCATGGCCAGGATAATTTCCGTCTTGTCATCGAAGTGCGACTCCACGAAGCGGTCCAGCCACTGAAGGTTCGCGCCTCCGGCTCCGTTGGGTACGGACACCACCTCTTCCAGTCCTGTGGCTATCAGGCTGAGGGCATCTATCTCGCCTTCGGTGATGTAGCACTTTTCCTTTCCTTTTATGGCGTCTATGTTCCAAGGAATCAGCTCGGCTCCTTTCACCATCTTGAAATGCTTTGCGGCATCCCGGAATTTCATGTTTTTCATTACTCCGTCCTCCAGGTAAGGGAAGCAGATGCAGGCTTCTTCCTTGCCGGTCTGCGGCAGGAATTCCAAGCGTTCCTCTATCTTCATCCTTGTCAGGACGTCCATCGGAATACCTCGTCTGCCGACCATGTATTCCATCATTTCTCCATTCATAATTTGTTTGTTTTTATTAATTACCGGGCATACGTAATGTACAGGCGGTTGCAGGGGGATGTGCGGTTTGCGTTGCGCTGTGTTATGGTGCTGCGATGCTGCATCGTGGTGCTGCGATGCTGCATCGTGGTGCTGCGATGCTGCATCGTGGTGCTGCGACGTGTTATGGTGCTGCGATGCTGTATCGTGGTGCTGCGCCGTGTTACGTTGCTGCGGTGCTGCATCGTGGTGCTGCGACTTACGTTGCTGCGATGCTGCATCATGGTGCTGCGCCGTGTTATGGTGCTGCGATGCATCCTTCTGCTGTTTCTGCCGTTCCCGGTCTTGTTGTTTCTGTTCTCTTTTCCACATCTCGTCTTCGTTCCACGCTATGGCGAAATCACAATGAAAGCATTTCGCCCATCCCCCTTCACGGGTGATATGCACACTGAACGAAGGATCTTTGGGATTGCTTCGCGTTGCGGAACATTCGGGACAAGGCATACGGAAATGGTCCTTTCTGCGCGGCAGGCTTTTCAGCCACCGCACATAGTCTGCATGTTCTTCGCGCGTCATATCCAGCTCTGTTTCAGGTTATCCCAGGTGGCACGTCCGTTGGGGCGCGGTGGTGCACCGGCAGGAAGAGGCACTCCGCAGTACGAACGTTCGCCGGTCAGCGGATTGTACGTTTCGTAGGGTGAAAGTGATATCGATTCATTTTGCATCCTGCTCCTTTCTTTCAGCTTTTCTTCCAGAAAAAGACGGGTGGGCCTTTCTCGGCGGATGTAGTTGGCGAAATAAGCTTCGGCTTCGGACACGGAAGTGATTCCTCCTGTGTTTCCTTGTGCCACGACATGTTTCTTGAACAGATCACGAATAAAAGAAAGATTGTTCAAAAAGAGTTCCTTCAAACCTGACATCATCCCCACAGCCTCCAGCCAACTCTGGGTAATGAAAGCTTCATTGATGCATTGTTCCCATCGGGGTATCGTTTCGGACAATTCGGAAAATCGGGGAAGTTTATCAACAGCAGCAACAGCAATTATTTCTTTTTCTTTGTTATTGTTGTTTTTCTTCTCTCCTCTATTCTTTTCTTCTCTTATAAAGTTTTGCTTAAAGCTTGCTTGCAATCCCTTTCCATATCGCTCATTATCAACACTTTGAATCACTATTTTTGACTGAATTTCCATTTGTATTTTTTGCAGTCGTATTTTTCATACTTTCCGCTACTTACTTTTCACGTTGCTTTCCGTGTCTTGTTTTCCTTGTAGTATTTCCTTATTATAATCCGAATGGATTGG
>ENA-OQJB01000095-OQJB01000095.1-human-gut-metagenome-genome-assembly--contig:-NODE-95-length-51225-cov-4.091002_pt1 | contig 51225 bp, 46 predicted proteins | sample MGYA00242599_ERZ504765 | MGnify/ENA primary metagenome ERZ504765 (study PRJEB26092, sample SAMD00036354) | human gut metagenome | host: Homo sapiens | study: EMG produced TPA metagenomics assembly of...
TATAATATATTATGAGATTCTCTATCCTATTAGTCTACCCATTCGGCAACTGTCACAGTCACTACTCTAGGTTCTACCGTTCCCCACGGAGAAGTAGGAATAGCTTTTACTTTGACTGTCATAGCCTTAGTGCCCTGGGTATCAGTCGGTCTCGTCAATGTAAGCTTACCGGTTGTGGGGTTCAGATCAAAGCTACCATTATCTTCACCAGCTACCAATTCAAATGCTACAGTGAAGCCAAATATAGTTGCACCAGAGCTATTATTATAGGCAGCGGAAGCACCATCAGAAGGCCAAAGCTGACGTGGAGTAGTTGAAGCATCTTTCCATACTAATGCTTTTGATACCTCAACACCCTCTTCTCTTGTAGCAGCAGAAGATACATTAAATGCCAGCTTGTCTTTACCTTCATCAGTACCCTTGTAATCAAATGTACCATTCATCTTAGCAGTATTGAATACAACAGGAATTGTTTTGGTAGAAATAACTTTCTCTCCACATTTTGCTTCTACTTTTACGCTAAAGCCAGCAGCAGCACCGTTATAAGTTTTATCTACTGAAAGCGCACCAGTAGCTGCATCAAGATCTACACCAGTCGGAACGTCACCTACAACAGAGAATTCAAATTTTCCACCAAGAGAGGTCAATTTACCATCACTTCCATTACCAACAAAATCCTCATAGTTAGTGAAGAGTTCTTTCAGATCTCTTTCGGCTGTCACTGCAGTTATTGGATCCCCTGCTTCCACCAGATTCAATATAGCCTTGGCTCCATCCCAAGCATTAGAGTTAGCCAATGTAAAATCAGCTTCTGCAGGATACTTAATATCTACATCTGTTGACAATACAATACTAATATGACCAGTAGTATTTGTAATCTTGGTAGTCACCGTACCTGTATAAGTGGCACCTGCAGGAACCTCCAATACAAGATTACCACTATTCTCATTAAATTTAATATCCGGAGTTTCCGCCACAGGAGTGTTTGATGCCGATGCTACATCAGCCGGAGCAATGCGTTCAAAGTTACACCCACTGAAATTAGCAATACTACCCAAAGCTGTCTTAATCTCATTAACCTTCTCGGTATTCAATGCAAGTCTTTGTATAGTTTTATGCCAAACAAGTGGAGTACTCGGATCAGCAAGTTCAATAGTTGTTGGATCCTGTATATCGATCAATGTAACTGTTCCGCTGTAAGTATTCGGTGTGAATGATTTATCACCTGTTAATACACCCGCAGGCGCTTTCGCTTTTACAGTAGACGTTGCCTGACATTGATGACCTAGCGTTCCACCAGCGTTGCCTGTTAATACACCGGTGGTTTCATTCATTGTAAAGCTAGCAGCACCACCACCAGTTACATCGAAAGTCACGCTGAACAGATTATCTACAGAGATACCGAATTCTTCGGGCTTAGTCTTAGCCGAAGGCTCCCCATCAACATTTCCACTACCATTATTATTAAGGATCGAATACACTGTCATCTTATAATAAGAGCCTGTTGCCTTATAATCTATACTTGCATTTTTAGCCACTTCATTTGCAGCAGCATTTACAGATACCCATTCAACCTCTTTAATATACATATTCTCCTTCACAGCAGCAAAGTAGTCTGAAGTAATATCATTCAAGGTTGTTTCACCTTTATCCTTTACTGTAAGTGCTACCGCATAGCTCTTATCAGCAGTACTGGCATCCAAAGTAACTGCGATTACATTAGGTTCGCCCGTTACAGCTTCTATCTTTTTAATCGTAAAGTGCGTACCTGTTGCACGAGTCAATTGGTGATAGTCGGCAGCAATCAAGTATTTTCCTTCCTCGCCTTTAATCAATTCAGCAACGGCAGATTGCGGTGATACACGGAAATTCACTTTCACTTCGTTAGCATTGAGTACAGGACTCCAATCGTCTGCATTACCTACAGCACCATACTTCACATAGAAAGTATTGAAGTTAACAGTTCTGTCAGCAGACTCCGGAATGTAAACGATGCTCTGAATCATACCTTTGATAGCTTTGATTTCAGCATCAAGTCTGGATTCAAGGTTTTTTATAACACCGCCAACTTGTTCGGATTCGCTCTTTATAATATCTTTAACCGCCTGGCTAAATGTACCTGTTGCTGGTAATTCGAGTGCTGCCAATTGTTTTTCGTATCATCAATTTGCTTGATAATATCCGCATAACTCTTATAATCGGCACCCTCTTCAGTACTTACATAAGCATTGATAGCATCTAAAAGATTATCCAGTTGAGTTTGTTTCCCGATGGCTTCTTCACTAAAGAGCTTCTCATAAACATCTTTCACGAATGTTTCCAAAGTCGTTTTCACTCCGTACTGGGCAGTCAGGTAATTGTTAATACCACTCAACTCTGTAGAAATACCTTTCTGAACAGCTTCTGTTACGTATTGAGCAATTTTCCCCCATTTAGAAGTGTCGTCTCCCTCGTGTTGAAGGGCATTTATGATAGCTTGGTTTACATAAGCCCCAAAACTGGTACTTTCGTAAGCACTTGCATCCTTTTTACCAGATGTAATGTATGCCTGTTCTGCTGCAATCAGTTCAGATAATACGGTTTTAACATTCTCTAGTTCTTCAATCTTCTTTTCCAAACCACTGACACCATCCTCACCTTTGAGAATCTTTTGCAGAGTGGTCAGTTGATTTTGAAGATCTGCCAATCTTGTTGCCAAATCTTTAGCTTTATCGCCTGTGGCATCCGCCAAAGCTTGTTCCAGTGCAGCGATTTTTTCTTTCAAAGTTTTTTCACCATCCGGATTTTCCACAAGTGCGCTCAAGTCATTCAGTTGTGTCTGCAAATCCTGTTTTGCCTTTTCAACTGCGTTCTTCATGTCTTCTGTACTTACCGGACTGGTTGATGTGATTTTATCGACCTGCTCCTGCAAGCCTTTAATATCATCATCGTAGTCCTTACAGCTTGTCACCACTGTACTGACTGTAAGCGTCAATGCCCCGAAAAGCATTACCCTAACAAAATTTTTCTTCATAACTACTTAAAAATTACATTAATAATATATTATTAAACACTAAGTTTCAATAATAGCCACCCGTTACTTTGTAGGTAACGGAGAAACCTTTGTGCCTGCTCTTCGGGAGTAGTCAATACTGAAAAATGATACGATAAGCAATGAAACTTTTTTACCCCTGCTTCTGAAAGGCAGTAGAGGGAAGGAGATCTTTTGCAAAAATTTAGAAGTTAACAAAGCCCTAATACAAAGAATCCGCGTGTTTTATTTGGTTAATTCCTATTTTGAGTAGTTTATTAGAAAAAATGTATGATTTCGTTTGGTTGTTTTAAGAAATATGCTCATATTTGCACCGATATTCATTCCCGTTACCTACAAAGTAACAGAGTAATTTTCAAGCGCTTACACCTATAACAGAGCGTTTCACGAAGTCAAGAACTTGTCTATTTGCTTCATCAATTTTCTTACTCCGAAAAGGTTTCAAATAAGTCTTCGTCACAGTGATAGACGAATGTCCCATCGCTTCGGAAATAATACCCGGATGAATTTCACAATAATAAGCTGTCGTAGCCCAGGTATGGCGGGCGGTGTACGAGCTCAACTTATCGGATAATCCCAATAATTCACCTAGCAACATCAACTGTTGGTTAAAACTGCGCAGCGCCAACTGATATTCGCGATACGCCTCTTTAGTTCCTTCACGGCTTTTCAACAACGGAAATAAATAAGGAGAAGAAGGATCACGATTCATATACTTCTTCACCAAGATCATCGCTTCGGGGGTCAATGTCACTGACAATGGTCGTCCTGTCTTACGTCTGCGATACGTTATTACGTTATCACGCAAATCACTCTTACGCAAATAAGCGAGATCGACAAACGGCATACCACGAAGCGAAAACATCAGAATGAATAACTCTTGTGCCTGACATACAGCAAATGGCACACCTGATGTACGAGACAATTTGGCAAACACCTTCTTCATATCGTCATCACACAACGCACGTTTATGATCGGCACGAGTACCGGTATAAACCGAACGGAACAGATGAGGTACATAAGGAGCTTTCCCAAGATCGACGGCACGATTGTAAACCGCACGAAACGTACGCAGATAAGTGGAAACGGTGTTCCAGCTACAACCACGACTGCGAAGGTAAACTTCGAATCCCTTCAGCCACTCCGAAGTTACTTCACTAAAAAGCAAATCTTCTTCCCCACAATAAGCAATGATGGCATTCAGACTGCTACGATAAACATGCGCAGTACCGAAGTTTCCCTCCATCTGTAGCCCCATGGCTACCTGCTTCATAAATGTTACTACTTTCAACATTTCTCAATTTATTAATTTATTCGACAATAAAGATACAAGTATTCTCACTATTACCACCCGGATATATCCAAAGATATTCTATCATTTATATAACTGCCATCCATCAATATTCATTTTTTATTGTTACTTTTGTGAGAAAATGAAAGAGTTATGAACCAACCAGTAAAGCGCAAACGTATTCCGTACGGAATGATGAACTTTATCGATGTCCGCGAAGACGACTGTTATTACGTGGACAAGACACATTATATTCCGCTTATAGAAAACGCGAACAAGTATTTCTTTTACATTCGCCCACGAAGGTTCGGAAAGAGCTTAACGATCTCCATGCTCCGACATTATTATAACATATTAGAGGCGGACAAGTTTGAGAAATGGTATGGCGACCTGTACATAGGAAAGCATCCCACTCCCGAACGAAATTCATATCTCATCATTTATCTAAACTTTGCCGTAGTTAATGCCGAATTAAATAGTTATCGGCAATCATTGGACGCACATTGCAACACAGAATTCAACTTTTTCTGTGATGTCTACGCCCAATATCTTCCCGAAGGGATAAAGGAAGAAATGAATAAGAAAAAGGGAGCCGTAGAACAACTGGATTATCTATATAAAGAATGTGTGAAGACCAATCAACAGATTTATCTGTTCATTGATGAATACGACCATTTTACAAATAAAATCTTATCAGAGCCTGCCTGTCTGGAAGATTACAAGAGCGAGACACACGGAACCGGTTATCTGCGCAGCTTCTTCGATACGGTGAAAGCAGGCACGGACTCCACTATCAAACGTTGCTTCGTGACAGGTGTCAGCCCCGTCACAATGGACGATCTCACCAGCGGATTCAATATCGGAACCAATTATTCGCTCTCTCCGGAATTTAATGAAATGACCGGATTCAACGAAGAAGAGGTGCGCGCAATGCTGGATTATTATGCCACTACCTGCGAGTTTCACCACTCTACTGATGAACTGATAGAAGCTATGAAACCTTGGTATGACAACTACTGCTTTGCAGAGCAAAGTTATGGCAGTACTACCATGTACAACTCCAACATGGTACTTTACTTTGTGGATAATTACATCCGTAATGGAGGATATATGCCCCGCAATATGGTAGAAGAAAACATCCGTCTAGATTATAACAAACTACGAATGTTGATCCGCAAAGACAAAGAATTTGCTCATGATGCCTCGACCATTCAGACGTTGGTGCAACAGGGATATGTCACCGGCGAATTGAAAACCGGGTTTCCTGCCGAAACAGTTGCAGAACCGGATAACTTTACCAGCCTATTATTCTATTTCGGAATGTTGACTATCAGCGGTACTTTAGAAGGAGAAACGAAGTTGACTATTCCCAATCAAGTAGTACGTGAACAATTGTACAGTTACTTATTAGATACCTACAACGAAGCGGACCTCCGCTTTGACAACTGGGAAAAAGGGAAACTGGCATCCGCTATGGCTTATCGTGGCGACTGGAAAGCCTACTTCGACTATATCGCCGAATGTCTGCACCGATATTCTTCCCAGAGAGACAAGCAAAAAGGCGAAGCATACGTACATGGATTTACACTGGCTATGACTGCACAGAACCGTTTCTATCGCCCTATCTCCGAACAGGAGAATCAGGAAGGATATGCCGACATTTTCATGTTTCCCTTACTGGATATTTATAAAGATATGCTCCATTCCTACATTATCGAACTGAAGTATGTCAAAGGAAAGGATAGTGATGAAAAGGTAGAGCAACTCCGGCAAGAGGCTATCACACAAGCCAACCGCTATGCCGCCAGTGAAACGGTGCAAAAAGCAATCGGAACAACGACGCTGCACAAAATTATAGTCGTTTATCAAGGGATGAAAATGGTGGTGTGCGAAGAAGTTTAAAGTTCGTATATATTTTCATGTATTATATTATAATAAAAGAGGCTGTCTAACAAGTTTAGACAGCCTCTTTCGATATCTTAGTAGTCTTCTAAATTATTTCTTAGAAGCTTCCAAAGATGCTTTACGGAATTCTTTCATTGCTTTTTCGATTTCCAAAGAAGCCTTACGAGCGCGAGTTCCTGCTGCTTTGTTACCGTTTTCGATCTGTGCGTTAGCATCTTTTGAGAAGTCAGCATACAGAGCTGCTACCTTTTCTACCAATTCTTTCATAATCCTTTTATTTTTTTCGTTAATAATGTGCCGCAAAAATACACTGTTTCCCGAAATAAAAGCATAAAATCAATATTTTTTTTGAAATAATCTTCGAAAAATATCTAAAAAAGGGGCTTTTCACCATTTTTACCTACCTTTGTAGCCATGAAACTGCTTACAGATACCGATTATATACATGCATTGATTGCTGAAGGGGAGCACCAGCAACAGGACTTTAAATTCGAAATTTCCGACGCACGCAAAATTGCCAAAACACTCTCGGCTTTTGCCAACACGGACGGAGGAAGATTACTTATTGGCGTAAAAGACAATGGAAAAATCGCGGGAGTACGCTCCGAAGAAGAAAAATATATGATTGAAGCCGCCGCACAACTTTATTGCGTGCCGGAAGTGGAATACACATTGCAAACATATATAGTGGAGGGACGGCAAGTGTTGGTAGCGACCATCGAAGAGACTCCGCATAAACCGGTTTACGCCAAAGACGAAACCGGGAAACCTCTAGCCTATCTCCGCATCAAGGATGAAAATATTCTGGCAACACCTATACACCTCCGTGTATGGCAACAGAGCGACAGCCCCCGTGGCGAACTGATCCGTTACACCGAACGTGAACAGCTCCTGCTCGAACAACTGGAGCATGGCACTTTACTTTCACTCAACCGCTACTGTCGCCAAACCGGACTTTCACGACGTGCCGCTGAACATCTGCTCGCCAAATTTGTTCGTTATGATATTGTGGAACCCGTATTCGAAAATCATAAATTCTACTTCCGAATAAAAAACGAATAACCACAAACAATACTTAATATTTGACACTTAATACTTAACTATGACCTTTATCAACGAGATTAACGACATACTCTGGACCTATATCCTGATTATCATGTTATTGGGATGTGCTGTCTGGTTCAGCATACGGACACGCTTCGTACAATTCCGCATGATTCGCGAAATGATCGTACTGTTAAGCGAATCTGCGGGCAAAGGGAAGCAGGGAGAGAAACATGTATCTTCTTTTCAGGCATTCGCTATCTCTATCGCCAGCCGTGTAGGTACGGGAAATCTTGCGGGAGTGGCTACCGCCATCGCTATCGGCGGTCCCGGAGCTATTTTCTGGATGTGGGTCATCGCACTGTTAGGGGCTTCGAGTGCTTTCATCGAGTCTACCTTAGGGCAATTATACAAAATACGCGGAAAGGATTCATTCATCGGAGGTCCTGCTTATTATATGAAGAAGGGATTGAAACAACCGTGGATGGGAATGCTTTTTGCCATATTAATAAGCATCACTTTCGGTTTTGCTTTCAATTCTGTACAGAGCAATACCATCTGTGCTGCTGCGGAGCATGCTTTCGGGTTCAATCATATTATATTGGGAGGGGTACTGACATTACTGACGTTGGTTATCATCTTCGGAGGTATTCAACGCATTGCCCGTGTCAGCAGCATTATCGTGCCGGTTATGGCATTGGGATATGTGGGACTGGCGCTGGTGATCGTTATACTCAATATCACTCATTTACCGGGCGTCATCGCGCTGATTATCAGTCATGCTTTCGGTTGGAAACAGGCACTGGCAGGAGGAGTAGGCATGGCATTGATGCAAGGTATCAAGAGAGGGCTCTTCAGCAATGAGGCCGGTATGGGATCGGCTCCGAATGCGGCTGCCACGGCTCATGTCAGTCATCCCGCGAAACAAGGATTGATACAGACTTTGGCAGTATTTACGGATACATTATTGATTTGTACTTGTACGGCTTTTATCATTCTGTTTAGTGGTGCTCCGCTGGATGGATCGACCAATGGGGTGCAGTTGACTCAACAGGCATTGACGAACGAGATCGGTTCTTCGGGCAGTGTCTTCGTTGCTGTGGCTCTTTTCTTTTTCGCTTTCAGCAGTATTCTGGGAAATTATTATTACGGGGAGGCCAATATCCGCTTTATCACTCACCGGAAGTGGGTGCTTCATGGTTACAGGATATTAGTGGGCGGTATGGTGCTCTTCGGTTCACTTGCCACATTGGATATGGTATGGAGCTTGGCAGATGTCACTATGGCATTAATGGCTATCTGCAATCTGATCGCTATCCTCTTCCTTGGAAAATATGCGATCCGCCTGTTAAATGATTACCGGGCGCAAAAGAAAGCCGGCATCCAAAGTCCTGTTTTTAAGAAAGAGTCTATGCCGGACATCGAAAAGGACTTGGAATGTTGGTGAAAACCAACTGTTTTTGTACCTTTGCACGGAAATTGACAGATGGTAGTTATATTATATACCTTCCACGCACTCAAATAGTAAATTGTAAATTGTAAAATTGTAAATATAACAATGGGCTTATTTGGTTTATTCAAGAAAAAATCCGATGAAACGAAAGTCGGCAATGTAGAAGATTTCATTTCACTGACCCGGGTGTATTTCCAGTCAGTGATCGCCACAAACCTAGGTATCACCAATATCCGATTCTTGCCGGACGTAGCTAACTTCAAACGTTTGTTTAAAGTGCCTACTCAAAACGGTAAACTGGGATTGGCCGAAAAGTCTGCGTCACGCAAAATGCTGATGCAGGATTATGGACTGAATGAGAATTTCTTCAAGGAAATCGACGCTTCCGTGAAACGTAACTGCCGCACTCAAAATGATATTCAATCTTATTTGTTCATGTATCAGGGATTTTCTAATGATCTGATGATGTTGATGGGAAATCTGATGCAGTGGAAGTTCCGTATGCCGTCGATCTTTAAAAAGGCTCTGTATGGCATGACGCAGAAGACGGTGCATGATGTTTGCACCAAGACGGTATGGAAAGCGGATGATGTGCATAAGACGGCTGCGGCTATCCGCCAATACAAAGAGCGTCTGGGATACTCGGAGCAGTGGATGACGGATTATGTGTATAATATCGTTCTACTTGCCAAGAAGGAACCGAAACGGAAGGATGACGACACGGAAACGAAAAATAAGTCGCGTTAAATGTTAGAAAAGCGTAAAGATTAATATGATAGAGAAAGCGGGGGTTTTGTACTTCCGCTTTTTTTGTTATCTTTATGTACTTTTTCTTTTGTCTTGATACAAAGAAAAGTACCAAAAGAAAAAATCAAGGCTGCGTCTGCCCGGCTACTCCGGTCTCATCCCCGGCTAAAGGGCAGAAACTCGCTTCGCTCAAACAGTCTGCCCTTCTTAACGCCGGGAATGAAACCTCCGCTTGACGCCGTGCAGACGAGGCCGGGAGGCCATGCGGCGTGGAATGCTATGCAGTGTAGAGTGCTATGCGGTGTGATTGTGTATTATGTTGCGCTTTGATGATTATGTTGGTAGGTTATGGATGGAGAATACTTAGGGGATGAGATGCTGTTCGGGATTTGAGACATATAGTTCGGGGAGAAGGGAGGTCGTTCAAACTTAAAATGCTTATTATATAATTTAAAATTGATAGATTGCTTATGAAACAAAAGAAAATGCTTACACTTACTTTTTCACAGTTGAAACAAATCTATGGTCAGGAGATTCCGGAGATAGTGGAGATAGCGGATAAGAGCTCTACTGTTGAGGATTTCAAGGCTGGAATACTGCGGTTGTTGGAGACTTGCAGGATAGAAAACGAAGCTGCGGAGGAGGCGAGGGAGCAAATTCGACTCTTACTTGATTATGATGGGCAAAATGTTCATGAACTGTCTACGGGACAGGATATGTCAGTACAGACTATTCGGCTGCTTTATGAGTTTCTGACGGGGACGTTGGAGAATATGGAGATGCCGACGGATTTGTTTATTGAAATTTTTCAGATGTTTAAACGGTTGAAGGGAGAAGTTATGCCTTTGCCGTCACCGCAGCGTATCAAAAGTCGGAATGACCGGTGGGAAACCGGACTGGATGAAGAGGTACGGGAGATACGGGATGAGAATAAGGAGCGGATGTTGCACTTGCTGATTCAGAAGATTGAGAACAGGAAGTCGAAGCCTTCGGTTCGTTTCCACTTTGAGGAGGGAATGAGTTATGAGGAGAAATACAGGTTGGTAAGTGAGTGGTGGAATGATTTCCGCTTTCACTTGGCGATGGCTGTGAAGAGTCCGGGAGAACTGAATCGGTTCCTGGGGAATTCTCTTTCTTCGGAGACGATGTATTTGCTTTATCGGGCACGGAAGAAGGGGATGCCGTTTTTTGCGACTCCTTATTATTTATCGTTACTCAATATTACAGGATATGGGTATAATGATGAGGCTATCCGGAGTTATATTCTGTATTCGCCACGATTGGTGGAGACGTATGGAAATATTCGTGCGTGGGAAAAGGAGGATATTGTGGAGGTTGGTAAACCTAATGCTGCGGGATGGCTTCTGCCGGACGGACATAATATTCATCGCCGGTATCCGGAGGTGGCTATTCTCATTCCTGACACGATGGGAAGGGCCTGCGGGGGACTTTGTGCTTCTTGCCAGCGGATGTATGATTTCCAAAGCGAACGGTTGAATTTCGAGTTTGAGTCTTTACGCCCGAAGGAGTCATGGGATCGTAAGTTGCGCCGGTTGATGACTTATTTTGAAGAGGATACACAGCTGCGGGATATTCTGATTACAGGGGGCGATGCGCTGATGAGTCAGAATAAGACGCTTCAGAATATTTTGGATGCGGTGTATCGGATGGCGGTACGCAAGCAGAAGGCAAATCTCGAACGACCGGAAGGAGAGAAATATGCGGAATTGCAACGGGTACGGCTGGGGTCACGGTTGTTGGCTTATTTGCCGATGCGTATCAATGACGGATTGGTGGATATTCTGCGGGAATTCAAAGAAAAGGCTTCGGCTATCGGGGTGAAACAGTTTATTATCCAGACTCATTTTCAAACACCGCTGGAGGTCACGCCTGAAGCTAAAGAGGCGATTCGGAAGATTCTTTCTGCCGGATGGATTATCACGAATCAGTTGGTATATACAGTGGCTGCTTCGCGTCGGGGACATACGACACGGCTTCGCCAGGTGCTCAATTCATTGGGCGTGGTATGTTATTATACTTTCTCGGTGAAGGGATTCAATGAGAATTATGCAGTATTTGCTCCCAACAGCCGTTCGATGCAGGAACAACAGGAGGAAAAGATTTATGGTCGGATGACACTGGAACAGGCGGAGGAATTATACAAAATATTAGAGACGAAAGTCGGAACGGAAGAGGAGACGAAAGAAGATGTTGCCAAGCAATTAAGACATTTCATGAGAAAACATCATTTGCCTTTCCTTGCTACGGATCGCAGTGTATTGAATTTGCCGGCTATCGGTAAGAGTATGACCTTCCAATTGGTGGGACTGACGGAAGAAGGAAAACGGATTCTACGCTTCGAACATGACGGCACTCGTCATCATAGCCCGATTATCGACCAGATGGGACAGATTTATATTGTAGAAAATAAATCACTGGCCGCTTATCTGCGCCAATTAGCCAAGATGGGAGAAGATCCGGAAGATTATGCTTCTATCTGGAATTATACGAAAGGAGAAACCGAACCTCGCTTCAGTCTTTACGAGTATCCTGATTTCCCCTTCCGCACTACTGATAAAATGAGTAATTTAGAAATAAGTAATAAGTACTAAGTATTAAGTAATAAGTATTACCGAAGCTGCTGGATAATACCTGCTATTTGATACTTGTCGATTAATACTTAAACTTGTTGATTGATACTTGTCGGTTAATACTTAATACTTATTCATCATTCTTTTACACGTATTACTATATTTGCAATAATTGCAGTTAGGCCTCCGGTGGTGATCCCTGAAGAGAAGATACTTCGAATTGCTTCCGGGGCTTGTTGTAATACGTCCGGCATTAATTCTACTCCTAGGCCTAAGGAAAGGCTGACTGCTAATACCAGAGTTTCTTTACGGCCTATTTCTTGTGAGGAGATAATACGGATTCCTGCCGCTGCTACTGTACCGAACATTAGTAAGGTTGCACCACCCAATACAGGATCGGGCATTAAGGAGAATACGGCACCTACAATGGGAAATAATCCCAAAAGAACGAGCATTGCTGCGATATAATAACCGACATAGCGGCTGGCTACTCCGGTCAGTTGGATAATACCGTTATTCTGTGCAAAGATGGAGTTGGGGAAAGAGTTGAATATACCAGCGAGGAAGGAATTGAATCCATCTGCCATTACTCCACCGGAAACTCGTTTCAAATAGGAATCTCCTTCAATGGGAAGTCCGGAAATCATAGAGTTGGCAGTCACGTCACCTGTTGCTTCGATGGCAGTTATCAGGTAGACCAGACCAATGGCTATGAAAGAAGACACATTGAAATCAACACCATATTTAAAAGGTTGGGGAATATTAAAGCTCATCAGCATTTCTACATTCAATGCACTCATATCCACTTTTCCCAAAACAAATGCCAAACCATAACCCAGACAAAGTCCGAGTACAATGGAACTCATGCGCAGGTATTTGTTCCCACAACGGTTGAAAAATAAGACGCTAAGAAGTACCAGTGCTGCAATAGACAGGTTTTTCCAGGTAGCAAACGTACCGTTATCCATAGCTGCATATCCACCTCCGCAAGATACGATACCTACTTTTATCAGGCTCAATCCGATAAGCAGTACGACAATACCGGAAACCAGCGGAGTGATGATATTACGCAAATATTTGAATGTGCGGCTGACAATCATTTCGATAGGTGCGGCAGCCATACAGGAACCGAAAATCAACGGCAATCCGCCTACCATTCCTGTGGCGATGATAGGACCGATAAAAGAAAAACTGGTTCCCTGGATGCAGAGCAGCTTTGCTCCTATCGGACCGAAACGACGGCATTGTATAAAGGTAGATACTCCCGAAGCAAAAAGGGACATGGAAACTAGAAAGCTTGTCTTTTCTACATCCAGTTTCAAGGCACTCGCTATGATAAGCGGCGGTGTGATAATTGCCACGAAAATAGCCAAGAGATGTTGTAAAGCCGCAAACAGGGCGTCTTTAAAAGGGGGACGGTCTTCTACGCCGTAGATTAAATCAGTTTTCATTTAATAGGTTGTTCTATATATTTTTGTAAGTTCCACAAAGGGATAAACGGAGATTCCTCTGAAGTTCGGATTCTTTTAGCCTGACTTCTTTTTACTCTATTTCTTTTAACTCGCTTTTTAATCCGTTTTTTGGTTCGATTTTTGGTTCGATTTTTTAGTTCAGCGTCCATTTCAGAGCAAGCGTCGGGATCACATAAAAGCCATCGCGACCACCGAAGTTATTGCTCAATTCGACTTCGGAGCCAACGCTTAGATTGAAGTTTTTATTTACTCCCTTGATTTGATTCAGGTTTACCCAAAATTGTGGTTCGGAGAGGAAGATAGTCTTTCCGTAGTTCGTTTCTTCACGCCACCAGTCGGCAAAGCCGGAGAAAGTGAGCAGGTTACGGCAGAAGTTTACGTACCATGTACCTGTCAACTGGAAGTTGTTGGGTGATGAGTGTTTCTGAATATACTTATACATGGCGGTCAGTGTGAAGCCTTTGGAAAAAGAAGCATTATTAAAGGTATACGTGGCTCCTGCCAGATAAGCATTTTTATAAGACATACCTTTGGATAATCCACCGTTATATTCAAGATGCGCAGAGAAAGGACCTTTCCAGAATTTCACTTCACGGGCTATTTCCCAATAAGCAGCAGCGACACCTTCGGAGGTATAATCCATATCGACAAAGAAATAAGTACTTCCCCAAGTATCAGGATGAAACTTCTCTACTGTGGAAGTTAACAGCGGACGACCTTGCAAATCTTTATCATACAAAGAACGTCCAAAATCATAATGTAACTGGATGTTTTGCGCCTGCAATCCCGGTACGGCAGAGAGCAACATACAAAGGAAAAGAGCAGAGATAATCTGTTTCATAAGTAAATGTGTTTAAATGAAGATGCAAAAATAGTTAAAGCTACACATATAAACACACTACTTTTATCTTTTTTTATTCCAGGTTATTATTTCCCGTGTCCCACCAAAGCCTTGTACCTCCATGATCGTTTCCTCCTAAAGCTTCCACAAGCGCGGAATATTGTTCCGGGTCTTCCGTCTGCAAGGTACCGGGGAAGTTTAGACGACGCACCATAATCTCCGTGTCGATGCAACCGTTTCTGCTATGGTTGAATCGCACGGGAAATAAACGGGGATACCCTGTTCGTCTTTGTTCTGCCCAAGCTTCGCAACCTTCCGGGAACATAGCAATCCACTTCTGCGTAATAATCTTCTCCAGTTTCGTTTCCTTATCATCCAGGCGATTCCATTTGGGAGAGACTTTACAACGGGCCTCTATATTATTTTCTTCATCATACGTGTCTATAAAGTCAGAGGCTTTCCGTTCGCTTTGCAGATAATCTTCTACGCCATAGATTCCCCATTGATGGAAAGAAGTAGTTACACCGTTCTGATAACAGGTTTCTTCATCTTCATCCGTCCACCCGCGCAATGCAGCTTCAGCACGCAGAAACCAAACTTCCGAAGCAGTCATCAGAGGCGCATCGGTACTTTGCTTGACAAACAGCTTCGACAATCCGGAATAATGACTATGAGCAAAACATGTCCCCTGACGAATTCCACGATATTGTCCTTTCAGGGTTTCATCCGTACAGTGTTCGAAATAAATTCCAAGACGGGGATCATTATATCCCACCAAGATTGATTCCATATTCGCACTCATGTAAGTTTCATTCCACACACGGTTAAGTTCTCCCAATGGATTGGTATATCCGGATTTGGTAGAAACAACAGCTCCGCCTGTTTCCGCTTCAAAGAAGCCGTAATCGTTTTCTTTTATTTTCTGTATTTCAGCACGTGCCTTATCGGGGGCAACAGAGGCAATACGCATAGCTAGACGCAAACGCAACGAATTGGCAAACTTTACCCAGGAAGGGTATTTACCATCCAACAAAATATCAAAACGTGCAAATCCATTGAATTCCGGTTTCTCCTCTATATAACCGGTGAGGGCAACCACGGCAGAATCGAGTTCATTGAAAAACTCATAATAAACATCTTTTTGTTTATCAGGACGGTAGTGCTTTTCCGCATTCGCAAAATTCTTATAAATGATGGGACCATAATAATCCGTCACACGATGCATGGCTTCTACCTTTAATATTTTCGTGATCCCGAACAAAGCAGGATGTGTATTCCGGGTAGCATTCTCCGATTGGTATATCTGCGGGAAAATATAAGAATACATATGCGTCCACATGGCGCTGTTCCAACCATCCTGCATATTATAGTCGGAATTATGCGAACCTCCGTTCAAGGGTTTGCCGTCATGCATATATCCACCAAACATATCTGCGTTCAGATTCTGTATCAGCTGGAAAGGCCAGTTCTTCCCTTTTCCGAAATCATAATTAAAATAAATACCCTGCTGAATAATGCCCAAACGGATTCCATAACCATTGTCGTCAATAATCAGGTCATCATCCGTGATTCCGGACAAGTCGGTATTGTAATCACGGAAATTACCGGTACATGCTACAGAAAAGAGCAGTAAGCCCAGCAAGTATAGATATACATATTTTCTCTTCATTTCTCTCTCCTACCTTTAAAATTCACATTTCAGAGTAAAGCCCAAACTACGGGTTGTAGGCATTCCGAATACTTCAATCCCTTGGTTATCATTCCCGGTGGAAAGTACCAAATCCGGATCAAAAGGAGCTTTCTTATATAAGAAACATAGATTGCGGGCCACAAACGAAAGCTGCACATCTTTCAGAACCTTCGTTTTCTGTATCCACTTCTTTGAGAAATTGTAGCTCAACGATACTTCGCGCAACCGTAAATTAGTGGCATCATACATATAATACTCTGTCACTCCGGCACGCCCACCCACTACATTTTTATAGAATCCTTTCACATTATCGATCTGCTGACCTTCAAGCATCACATATCCTCTGTCGCGTGCATCAGCTGTAATTTCCGATACGCCATAGAGATCCATTTCCGCTTGTGTCTGCGAAAGGACTTTTCCTCCGTAACGCCAGTCAAGCAGGAAATAAAGGCTGAATCCTTTGTAAGAGAATGTGTGATCCCATCCCATCATAAAGACAGGGTTGGCATTTCCTACTTTCACCGTATTTCCGTCACCTTCCACCAATGGAAGTCCTTTGTAATCTCCTTCTGTTTCATAAACAATGTTTCCTGCGGCATCACGTACAAAGGCTTTACCGTAGATATCACCGATAGAACCACCTTTCACCAGTTTCATTGCATAACTGGAAGAAAAGCTCGTAGGCCCGTAGACTAATTCTTTCAATTCGTCGTGCAGCTTCACGATCTTATTCTTGTTAGCAGAAAAATTGATGGAAGTTTTCCAGGTGAAATCAGAAGTTAGTATTGGAGTTCCGTTCAGTGTCACTTCCCATCCTTGGTTTTGGATATTTCCGGCATTCACATACCGGTAAGCATACTTATCACCTGCAAGAGCAGGAAGTTTGAAGAACTGATTATAAGTGTTGGTACGATAATAGGTCAGATTGATTCCTAACCGATGTTGGAAGAATCTCCATTCCGTTCCGAATTCCATGGCATGAGTCATTTCCGGCTCCATATCTTTGAAAGGAGCTGCATCATTTGCCTGTATCTCGCCACCGGCACCGATATGAGAAGTGGAATTAGTGACAAATACAGGAATATCGTTCCCCACTTTACTATAGGCACCACGCAGTTTCGCAAAAGAAATCCATTCGGGCAGCTTCACCCATTTATCAAGCAATATGGAAAGACCAACGGAAGGATAAGCAAATCCCGCTTTCTCATGTTCAGTATAAGCCAAGGTTGATGCCCAGTCATTACGAGCTGTCAAATCAAGAAATAATTTTTCCTTGTAGCCAATCTGTGCTGTACCGAAAATAGATTGAAGCTGACGATGCTCATCTATTTTCTGGTCAATACTGGCAGAACTGTTCATGATGATATTGGCAATATTAAAAACATTAGCAAACTTCAAAGAAGCATTCTTGGAATCATAACGGGTCGAGTTTCTGATTCGGTCATTTATACTACCGCCAATAGCCGCATCCAGTGTAAAATCTCCCCAGGTTTTCTTAAACATCGCCATGACATCACCATACATCTGCGTTTCCTGATAATCCATTTCAATATATCGACCGTTCGCTCCACACAGGGCAGTAGCGGTAGATGCATAGAATTTCTGACGCAACTTATCAGCCCAATAATCCATGTTGCCACGAGCTTGAATAGTCAACCAATCATTTATTTTAAAGTTTGCCGAAAGGGAAAGGATAATGCGCGTACGCGTTTCTTTACTTTGTATACGGTTCACTATCCAATATGGATTCTGTTCGAAGTCTTCGGTAAATGTATGCCAGTTTTGCACATTCAAATTCCGTTCTTCGTCATAGGTTTCAAAATGGTCTTTATAATAAGACAGATTCTCACCACGAGGAAAACGATAAAGCCCTACCAACGGATTCATATAAAAGCCTCCCGATACCGGCTTATTCTCAACAGTCTGTTTCATTACATTCACATTACCATCCAGTTTCAGACGTTTGTTGAACATGGTAGCTGTTTCGCGTAGGTTTATATTATGTTTCTTCAGCTTGTTTTTATCCATAATCCCCTTTCCGGTGGTGTTGGCATAGGAGAAATAAGTTTGTAGAGTTTCATTTCCATAGCTGACGGACACAGAAGTCATTGAGGTCAATCCGGTACGGAAAAATCATTCAGGTTATCATGAGCCGTCAGATTATCTTTCTCACCCCAGCTGTCTACCACATCACTGACACCGTAACGATCCTGCATTTTAGGCAGGCTGAATGCTTTCTCGAAAGTTAGTCCCGTAGAGAAATTAATATTCCTTTGCCCGACAGAATTTCCTTTTTAGTAGTGATAAGAATGACCCCGTTAGCAGCCATGCTACCATATAAAGCTGCTGCTGGAGCACCTTTCAAGATACTGATGCTTTCCACATCTTCCGGGTTCAGGTTAGAAATCCCATCTCCTCCATCACGGTTGCCGGCATTCGCCGTACCTCCAATTGCCGAATAAGCCTGCTCGGAAGAGGTATTCGACATCGGCACTCCGTCTATCACATACAGCGGTTGATTATCACCGGACACCGAACGGATTCCCCGGAGACTGACTTTGGCAGACCCTCCCATACCGGAAGAGTTTTTATTGATTTGTACACCGGCAGCTTTTCCCGCCAGGGCAGTAATCATATTTATTTCTTTTATACGATTTAGTTCCTCACCTTTGATTTTCTGCGCAGAATAAGCCAGTGTAGCTTCATCCTTTTCAATTCCCAAGGCTGTTACGATGACATGATCAAGCATCACCGCGTCTTCCTGAAGGCGTATTTCAAGCATAGTCCGACCTGTCACATTGACTTCTAAAGTTTTGTAACCTACAAAAGAAACCTGCAAGACAGCACTATCCGGAACAGATAAAAAGAATCGTCCATCAATATCGGTCACAGTACCATTGGCTCCCCCTTTCTCTCGTATTGTAGCACCGATTAGTGGTTCACCATAGACATCCATAACACGCCCTCTCACGGTATAATTGTCAGAAGGAGTTTCTATCGTCCCTCTTAACAGTTGTTGCTCCGAAGCATAACAATTCCCACCCTCCAGGAAAAATAGGCTCATTAAGAAACAACTTACTAAAATTTCTTTTTCAATGATATAATAAGATACTGTTTGTTCATCACACCGCAAAAATAACTAAATATTTTAAATCTAGCATTTTTTCTCATTGATTTTGAGGGAAATAAACATTATCACTATTTTTGTACGAAATTAAAATGAACGATAACATGGAAATCGAAACACATCCGCTAGAACCATTTCTCCCAGCGAAATCAAAATTGCTTATGCTGGGCAGTTTCCCGCCACAGAAAAAAAGATGGTCGATGGATTTTTATTATCCAAACCTAAACAATGACATGTGGCGTATATATGGAATCTTATTCTTTAATGATAAGAATCACTTTCTGAATTCAACACTAAAATCGTTTTGTCGTGAGCAAATCATAGATTTTTTGAACGAAAAGGGAATTGCCCTGTTTGATACCGCTTCATCCATCCGCCGGTTGCAGGATAACGCATCGGATAAGTTTCTCGAAGTAGTGGAGGCTACCGATGTAGCAGCATTGCTGCGACAACTTCCCGAATGCAAAGCCATCGTCACTACCGGGCAAAAAGCAACGGACACTCTCCGACAGCAATTCGAAATAGAAGAGCCCAAAGTGGGCGATTACTCCGAGTTCGTTTTTGAAGGACGCGCCATGCGGCTTTACCGGATGCCTTCATCATCAAGAGCATATCCACTGGCGTTGGACAAGAAAGCAGCCGCTTACCGGATTATGTTTCAGGATTTGCAGATATTGAGGTGAGGTTTAAGTGGTAAGTATTAAGTATTAGGTATTAAGTATTACATAGTAAAAATTAAATTATAAATGAATATGGCAACATTATTTTTGCAGTACCCGGCATGCAGCACATGCCAGAAAGCCAAGAAATGGTTAACAGAAAATAACATTGAGTTTACAAACCGATTAATTGTAGAAGAAAATCCTACAGTTGAAGAATTAAAAGCATGGATTCCACGCAGCGGTTTACCGGTGAAGAAATTCTTCAACACGAGTGGATTAGTATATAAAGAGCTGAAACTAAGCGAGAAGCTGCCTGCTATGAGTGAGGAAGAACAGATAGCACTCTTGGCAACGAACGGTAAATTGGTGAAACGCCCATTGGTAGTGACAGACAGCTTCGTTCTGGTCGGTTTCAAGCCCGATGAGTGGGAAAAATTAAAATAATTCAAAACTTATTTACCCGAATGTTTGGAGATTCAGAAGTTTCTACTACCTTTGCAGCCGCAAACACGGGAGTAGCTCAGTTGGTAGAGCACCGGTCTCCAAAACCGGGTGTCGGGAGTTCGAGCCTCTCCTCCCGTGCAGAGTTAAATAGCTGTAAACGATAAGTTTATGGCTATTTTTCGTTTTAGGTCAGACGAATTTCGGACGAAATTAATTATAGTGACGGTATCCGGCAAAGATAGTGACGGTATACAACAGTGATAGCGTCACTATCCCGAGCATATACCGTCACTATTATTTTTTAGGATTATCTATCTGGAATTGTACGTTTATTCATATCAGTGAATATTACGCATAATAATATGATGTACATTTCCAATGACTCCTGTTTGCTTTCCTAGTTCTTATTTGTTCTTTCCAATCCTTTAGCAGCCTCAACCAAACGAATGAATTCTCTTCTATATCCTTTATCATCGTTATTCAGTCCCTGTTTAGCCAGATCAATCACTTTGTCGTAACTGGCATTTCCTTTAAAGTCAGACTCCCGAAGTAACTGTCCGAACATAGCCACTGCAGAAGCAAAGCGGAAATCGGAAGAAACATTATTTCCTTTATTATCTACGAAAGGAAGTTCCATTTTCTTGCTGACATCTTTATCCGGAGCTTTATAACGCAGTTTCACAGTCAGGAGTTCATTAGAGCCTGTCGGCTTCACGGACACTTTCTCTTTCTTCTGATATTTCAAGTCGTCTATTTTACCTACATATTCATTCTTTACTCCCGTAGGAATCACTTCGTAAAAGGCTGTCACTGTATGTCCCGCACCCATATCTCCGGCATCTTTAGCATCATTATTAAAGTCCTCATCTTTCAACAGACGACTTTCGTAACCAACCAGACGATAGGCCTGCACTTGGGAAGGATTAAATTCCACTTGCAGTTTGACGTCTTTCGCCACCGTATGCAATGTAGCACCGAATTCGCCTACTAAAACACGGTTGGCTTCCTGCAAGTTATCTATATAAGCATGATTGCCATTTCCCTTTTCAGCCAACACCTGAATCTTCTTATCTTTATAATTACCCATGCCATAACCCAGTACGGTAAGGAATACTCCACTCTTGCGCTCTTTTTCAATCAATTGTTCCAATCCTTCAGCGGAAGAAACGCCCACATTAAAATCACCATCGGAGCAAAGTATGATACGGTTATTGCCGTTAGAGATCAGATTCTTCTTGGCTATTTTATACGCTAACAAGATACCTGCACCACCTGCCGTAGAGCCACCCGCCGTTAATTCATCTATCGCTTCGCGAATCTTCTGTTTGTCGCTACCCGGAGTTGCTTCCAGTTTCACACCGGCACTACCTGAATAAGTCACAATCGCTACTTTATCTTTATCACGTAAGTTATTTACCAATAATTTGAGAGATGACTTCACCAAATCCAACCGGTTGGCTCCCCACATAGAACCGGAGACATCAATCAGGAATACCAGATTAGATGCAGGCAGATTATCCGTCGGGATTTCTTTTGCTTTCAGGCCGATACGTACAAGACGATGGTTTGTGTTCCAGGGACAGGCTCCGGATTCCATCGTAATTTTCACAGGATCACTTCCTGTCGGCTTCGGATAATCATAAGAAAAGTAGTTCACTAATTCTTCCGTACGGATGGCATCAACCGGAGGCAGTTCACCTTTATTGATAAAACGACGCATATTACTATAAGAAGCGGCATCTACATCAATAGAGAAAGTAGAAAGCGGAGCATCCGATACACTCTTGAAGCCGTTCTCCTGAAACTCTCCGTATTCTTCCGCATTTACAGCATCATACATGATTCCCGGAGTCGGACATACTGCCTTGTAAGCAGTAGACATTACTTTTGCAGCTCTTGTCTCATGGCCGTATCCTACCACCACACATTCTTCCAATACCAGTTCGTCAGCTTTCATCTTCACATCCAGCGTGGCCGATTTTACCACCCTTCTCTCTTGCTTATACCCGATATACTGGAACAACAACGTTTCCCCTTTCTTAGCCTGTATCGTGTACCGGCCATTCATATTCGTTACCGTACCCTTCGTAGTACCCTTTATCTGTACCGAACAGCCAACAAGCGGAGTTCCATCCTTTGCATCCGTCACAGTACCCGACACGGTAATAGCTTGCGCGTTCACCATACCTAAAGAAACAACTGCCATCAGCAGTACGAGCATCATTGCTCTGAATTGATTTGTTTTCATAACTTCATTATTTAAAATGTTACTAATAGTTCGCTTTTACTATAGAGATGCAGATTTCACACTGATTCCATAAATGACTTGAACTTTTTTTATCCGGCAGAAAAAAGAGTCCTTTCAAAATTCTCCCTTATTCCTTTGCCACTCATCAGATGATGTGTATATTTGCGAATCATAAACATATCACAAATATGAAAAACGAAGTCGACGGAAGGCGGGAAATAGCCTCGCGAAACACGGCCTGGGCTAATAACATTGCCCGCAAACTAACTCGTTGGGGTGTCACTCCCAATCAAATTTCCATGATGAGTGTATTCTTCGCTATGGTAGGTTGCCTCCTGCTGATTGGCACAGTTATTTATCCCGGCTTCAATAAATATGTAGCCTATATTCTGTTCATCGTTTGTATGCAGTCGCGGTTGCTCTGCAACCTGTTCGATGGGATGGTTGCCATTGAAGGAGGAAAGAAAAGTGCCAACGGAGATCTTTATAACGATATGCCCGACCGTTTTGCCGATGCATTATTCATCATTCCCGTCGGGTATGTAGCAGGTGGATTCGGAGTCGAATTGGGATGGCTGGGCGCCCTTCTTGCTGTTATGACAGCCTATTTCCGCTGGATAGGAGCCTACAAAACACATCAGCATTTCTTCAATGGTCCGATGGCCAAGCAACACCGCATGGCATTGCTGACACTGACCTTTGTAGTCGCCACCTGCACCATCCATTCAGGATACGACCGGATGGTATGCTTCATCGCTCTAATCATTATCAACATCGGTCTTATCGCGACACTGATACATCGCCTGTACCTCATGTCACACACAACAAACACTGAAATAAAATGAAAAATCTACTGGATAAAATATTCCCTACATTAAGCGATGAACTGATTATTGTCATCTCGCTTATCATCGGATTGCTTGTTACGGCAAGCCTTATTCTTTTCCTTGTAAAAAGATATCTCCGAAAACAAATATCAGCGAACTCGCCGCACGCACGCGCTCATGGTGGATTATGGCGGGTATGTTTATCGGTGCTGTATTTATCAGCTATAACATCTCTTATTTCTTCCTTGCCTTTCTCTCTTTCATTGCTTTCAGAGAACTTTATTCTGTATTGGGATTCAGAGAGGCAGATCGCGGAGCACTGTTTTTGGGGCATACTGTCTATCCCCATTCAATATTATCTGGCTTACCTTGCCTGGTATGGAGCATTCATCATCTTCATTCCGGTAGTCATGTTCCTCGTATTGCCTTTACGGCTCGTTTTAAAAGGAGATACACACGGAATCACCAAGTCGATGGCACTGTTGCAATGGATTTTGATGCTTTCGGTATTCGGTATCAGCCACCTCGCTTATCTCCTGTCGCTTCCCGAACTACCGGGATTCAGTTCCGGAGGACGGGGTCTGCTGTTGTTCCTTGTATTCCTTACGGAAATCAATGATATCATGCAATTTATCTGGGGCAAACTTCTCGGACGGCATAAGATTCTTCCGAAAGTAAGTCCGAACAAGACATGGGAAGGTTTCCTGGGCGGTGTCATCAGTACCACTGTCATTGGTTACTTCCTCGGTTTCCTGACTCCCCTCTCCGCTCCCAACGTTATTCTGGTAAGCGCCCTCCTTGCGATTGCCGGCTTCTCGGGAGACGTGGTCATCTCCGCTATCAAGAGAGATAAAGGAATTAAAGATATGGGGAACAGTATTCCCGGTCATGGAGGAGTATTCGACCGGATAGATTCGCTGTCCTACACTGCTCCTGTATTTTTTCATTTAGTTTATTACATTGCATATTAAACGGAGAGAATGGAAAAAAGAGTCATGCAAGCTGCTGCCATGCAGATTATATATAAAGGTGTTTTCCAATGGTTCCTGAAATTAATCGTAGGGGTTCAGTTCACCGATTGCCGCTTCCTTAAAAAGAAAAGCAATTCATTATCCTTGCCAACCATAACAGTCACCTGGACACCCTAAGCCTGTTGGCTTCCCTGCCCGGCGATCTTTTGTGGAAAGTCAAACCCGTGGCAGCAGAAGACTATTTCGGGAAAACCCGCTTTCAGGCTTCCATCAGCAACTTTTTCATCAATACGCTTCTTATCAGAAGAAAAGGGGAAAAAGATTCGGAGCACGATCCGATCCGTAAGATGCTTGAAGCCATCGATGCCGGGTATTCACTGATTCTTTTTCCGGAAGGAACCAGAGGGAAGCCGGAGCAGATGGGAAAAATAAAATCCGGCATTGCCCGTATCCTGTCACTACGACCTGAAGTGAAATATATTCCTGTATTCATGACCGGTATGGGACGCTCTTTACCCAAAGGAAAGATGATCCTGTTGCCATACAAAGCATCTATCTATTATGGTATGCCTGCTTTGGTAAAGAGTACGGATACACATGAAATATTGGAGCAGATAACAGGTGATTTTGAAAGAATGAAAGAAAAATATCAAGTCGTTTTCGACGAAGAAGAGGAATAGATGTTGTTTTTCAAAAGAAACATATCGAAACTATCGGACGAGGAATTACTGATACACTATACGCAGTCCGGCGATACAGAATATTTCGGTGAATTATACAACCGATATATCCCGTTACTGTACGGACTTTGCCTGAAATACCTGCATGATGAAGACCGGGCACAGGAAGCAGTCATGCAGTTGTTTGAAGATTTATTGCCTAAACTGGGAAATTATGAGATAAAAGTTTTCAAGCCATGGCTCTACCGGGTGGCGAAGAATCATTGCCTGCAACTTTTACGGAAGGAAAATAAAGAAATTCCGTTAGATTATACGGTTAATATTATGGAATCTGACGAATTTCTGCATCTATTAAGTGAAGAGGAAAGTTCGGAGGAACAACTGAAGGCATTACATCACTGTCTCGAAAAGTTGCCCGAAGAACAACGGACCAGTATTACGCGTTTCTTTCTGGAAGAGATGTCGTATGCCGACATTGTGGAACAGACCGGATTTACTCTGAACAATGTGAAAAGCTATATCCAGAACGGAAAGCGAAATTTAAAAATTTGTATCAAGAAACAAGCCCTATGAAACTATTGGACTACATACGAGGACTCCGCAAAGGAAAAGAGGCACACCGACTGGAACGAGAGTCGATGCAGGACCCTTTCCTGGCCGATGCTATGGATGGTTACAGCCAAGTGGAGGGAAATCACGAACAACGGATCGAGAAACTGCGGATGCAGGTTTCAGCTCATTCGGCAAAGAAAAAGAACACCCGTGCTATCACCTGGAGCATCGCTGCCTGTCTGGCTATCGGATTCGGTATCAGCAGTTATTTCCTGTTCCTGAAAAAGAGTATGACGGACGAAGTGTTCATTGCCAAAGAGAGTGTTTCCTCCAAGTTGGCTGAACCCGCAGTTCCGCCCACTCCGGCCATTCCTGCAACTCCAACAGTTCCGGCAACTCCACAAAAGGAAATCGCATTGGCTACCGCAAAGGTAAAACGGATTCCACTCCTGCTTCCGAAGATTCCACTCCTGTTTCCGAAATTACTGCGAGACAAGCGAATAAGAAAGATATGATTGCCAAAATCCAAGCGACTTCCCAACCACAACAAGGTACGCCGCCTGTGGCAACTATGCCGGTGATGGAGGAAGTGTCGGAAGAGACTGCCGCATTGCAAGAAGTAATAGCAACGATGGATACTTTCGAATCTGAATCTGATAAGAAAATGAAGTTGGCTAAGGTAGCGACTATCCTTCCTCAAAAGAACATGATTAAAGGGAGGGTGACCGACGAAAAAGGAGAACCGCTTATCGGAGCCAGTGTGACATATAAAGGAACGAATATCGGAACCATCACAAATATGAATGGAGAATTTTCGTTAGTCAAAAAGGATGATAAGAAACGATTGACAGCGGAGTATATCGGATATAATCCGGTAGAAATCCGGATAGATACCAACCGGACGATGCTCATTGCCATGAACGAAAACAAACAGGCACTCAATGAAGTGGTGGTAGTGGGATACGGCGCTAAGAAAAATAAGAAGTCAACAACTACCGGAAATGTTGTGACGGTTAAGGAACAGGCAAAGAAAGAGATTACTCCGCAACCTGTCATCGGTAAACGTAGCTATCAAAAATACCTGAAAGAGAATCTCGTTCGTCCAACGGATGATAACTGTAAAGATATTAAAGGGGAGGTAGTCCTTTCTTTCTTTGTTGATGAAGAAGGAAAGCCACAAAATATCACTGTTATTCATGGATTATGTGAATTCGCTGATAAAGAAGCCATCCGGCTTGTCAAAGAAGGACCTAAGTGGACAAGTGGAAAACTCCCGGCAAGAGTAACAGTACGATTCTGAACTTAATAAATACCAATAAGAAGGCACATTTGTGCCAACACAGTGGCACAAATGTGCAAACAAGGTGGCATTGTTGTGCCAACCTATTGGCATAGTAATAACAACACAAAGCCTATCTTAAATCAGTTCGTAACTAGCCATCTGTATTGGCATATCCAAATTATGAAGCACTTTCTCCAATAGAATACCCTCGCGGTTATCATATTCATACCCGAAAGTGGCACGAATACCTTGCAGGATAAACTGTGTGGCACGGTCCAATGCCATCGGCAGACTGTCTCCCTGCATCAAAGAGCCGGTGATGACACTTGTAAAAGTATCGCCCGTGCCGGGATAATGTGCAGGCAGATAAGGGCAGGTCACTTTCCAGTAGCGGTTTCCCTGACGGTTATAAGCATAGACAGATGTTTTATGAGGCTCATCATGTACAGGAACACTGGTGATGATAACCACTTGCGGACCTTTATCAGACAAAAGACGAAGATATTCTTTCAGCTCTTCATCCGTGTTATCTGCTTTATAGGGTTTATCCAATAAATAAAACAGTTCCGTCAGATTGGGGGTAATCACATCTGCTTTCGTGATTAAATGGCGCATCTCTTTTATCATCTCTCCATCAAAGTTGGTATACAACCGTCCGTTATCTCCCAACACCGGATCGGCAACGATCAGGCTGTCCGGCCGACGAAAGTCCCTGATAAAATCAGAAACAATCTGAATTTGTCTCGGAGAACCCAAGTATCCGGTATAGATAGCGTCGAACTCTACCTCCAGTTTCTTCCATTGGGCAATAATCTTCGGCATTTCGTCCGTCAGGTCGAGGAAGGAGAAACCGGGATATTGCGTATGATTGGATAACACAGCCGTAGGAAGCGGACAGACTTGAAAACCCATGGATGAAAGAATAGGAATGACGACGGTCAGAGATACGCGCCCCATTCCCGAAAGGTCATGGACGGCGGCTATTTTCTTTACTTTATTGGCATACATATAATTTATAATTAAACGTTTTACTACTCTTATCCTACAAATTCATTTATCTACTATGGACAAACAGAAACAGATATCCTATTTACATCAAAGGAGATTCGACTATATTCTCCCAAAGACTCTATTACATCCGATGGAAACCGGACTTTATCCAAACAGAGCCTCTATTTACATCAAACGGAAGCTCTGTTTATATGAAACAAAGGCTCTATTTCTTATCAATAGAGCCTCTGTTTTTAAGCGTCAACGGAGTCTCCATTTCGTTTGTACTAACAAATATAAAACTCCATTGTTTTGAAACCAAATTTATTTTAGAATAATCAACACGGAAACATTAGGTTAATATCACTAACACGTCCCGTGCCCCATGCGCTCCCATCACTAAAGCCTGCTCAATATCAGCAGTCTTTGACGGACCGGAGATGAACGTTCCGAACTGATATTCCTGTCCGTCCAGTTCGCGGTAGGCGTCATACATGGTATCTACAATTTTATTCCGATCGAGCAGAATAACCAACTTCTCCGAGATAAAATAGATCGCTTTATATTTCACCGTCTGCGGTATCCAGATGGCTCCGTTTTCGGCTACTCCGATTTCTCCTTTCACTACGGCAACATCTGTGCCGTCCAATTCTTTCGGATCATCCAAATTATCGGGATTGAACGTAGCGCAGGAAATATCCGGCAATACGGAAGCAATGCGCATAGCATCCGGGTAAGTCCGTCTTATGACTGTATTCACATCTTCCCCTTCACCCAATACAACTGCCGTACCACCCACTGCACGGCTGATTGCACAGAACTGTTCTATCTTATCAGGATATGACAATCGTTTCATATCCGCAATATCCGGTTTATCATAACGCGTCTGCGTATGCTGGCGGATGCTGGCTAATATATCTTCTCTGCTGCTCATTTGGATTCCTCCTTTCCCTGTACTTTGTTTTTCTTCCACATTTCATTGAACGACTCGCTGGCAAATTCCGGCAGTTCACGCCCCTTTCCCCAATCGTCGAGATCGTTGTATTTCATGAAACGAGGCAGGCCATTTACCACCGGGGCTGCCCACAAGGCTGCGTTGAACAATGCCGGACGCTCCATCAGGAACTTCATACCGCCGGACATGATCTTCTTTCCCGTATTGGCTTTCCCCAGTCCGTCCAAATCCTGACGCCATTTGTAAATCTGTTCGGCCAAATCTACTTTCACCGGACAGACATCGGAACAGGACATACACAGAGAACAGGCTGAAAGATTATCATAATACTTCTCCGGAGCGTGAGCCATACCCAAGTTGATGCCAATAGGTCCGGGGATGAAGTACGTATAAGAGTAGCCTCCACTCCGGCGGTACACCGGGCAGGTATTCATGCACGCACCGCAACGAATACAGTTCAGTGTCTTGATATGATCGGGCTTGGACAGTAAGGCACTCCGGCCGTTGTCTACGATGATAATATGATATTCACCGCCTTCGCGGGGACGGCGGTAATGAGAGGTATATGTTGTCACCGGTTGTCCGGTGGCCGAACGGGCGAGTAATCGGGTGAACACACCCAATGCGTCCAGATCCGGGACGATCTTTTCCATACCGAAAGCGGCAATGTTCAGTTTCGGGTAGGAAGTACCCATATCGGCATTTCCTTCATTGGTACAGACCACAATGTCACCGGTTGAAGCAACGGCAAAGTTGGCGCCTGTCATGGCGGCTTCGGCATTGAGGAAGAGATGACGCAGGTTCTTACGTGCGGCATGAGTCAGGTAGTAGGGTCAAAGTTCCCTTTTCCGTGCCCATCTCCTTTTCGAATAGTTCGCCTACCTGTTCCCGTTTGATGTGGATGGCGGGCAGTACGATGTGGCTTGGTTCGAGATGCATCAATTGCAGGATGCGTTCGCCCAAATCGGACTCTACGACATCGATGCCACGCTCCATCAGGAAAGGATTCAATCCACACTCTTCGGCGAGCATAGATTTGCTCTTGATGAAATGGTGGACATTATGCTCATTCAGTATTTCGTAGACGATGGCGCAGTATTCATCGGCATCTTTTGCCCAATGTACGATGGCGCCGTTGGCGGTAGCATTCTTCTCAAACTCCAGCAGAAGTTCTTCGAGGTGGCTGTTGGAGTATAGTTTCAACTCGCAAGCCTTATTGCGCAACTCTTCCCATTCGGGAACTTCCTTGCTCATCTTGTCCCTTTTGGCACGGACCATCCAAAGGGTTTCGTTATGCCATGCTGCCATCTTGCTGTCCTGCAAGAACTTTTCGGCAGCCTTTGAATGTTTTGTACTCATGATTGCGACGCTAGAATTTCTACAATATGGATAATCTGAATAGGCAGATGCTCCCGTTTGATGACACCTTGCATGTGCATCAGGCAAGAACTGTCCGCTCCGACAATATACTCGGCTCCGGTAGCGATGTGATCTTTTACCTTATCACGCCCCATGCAGACGGAGACTGCCTGCTCTTCCACCGCAAACATTCCGCCAAAGCCGCAACACTCGTCAATATGGCTGGGCTCGAATACTTCGATGCCTTCTACCAGATTGAGCAGGTCACGCAATTTATTATAATAAGGGATGTTCAGTTCGGTAGGAACGGAAATCAACAGTTCGCGAACCCCATGACAGCTATTGTGAATACTGACTTTATGAGGAAAGCGTGCAGGAATTTTGGAAGGTTTCAAGACATCGTGAATGAACTCACAAATATCATAAATCTTTCCCGCACTCTGACAAACATGTCCTTCTTTCTCCAAGATGCCCGGATGATTCTCTTTCACAAATGCCACACAACTGGCGGAAGGACCGACGATGTAATCGTATTCCCGAAACAGATCGTCAAAACGGAGTGCCAATTTCATCGATTCATCTTCAAAACCGGCATTTGCCATCGGTTGTCCGCAACAAGTCTGATCCAACGGATAATCGACGTCTACTCCCAAACTTTTCAATAGTCTATACGATGCCACTCCCACATTGGGGTAAATAGCATTGATATAACAAGGAATAAACAAACCTACTTTCATACTATATTTTGTAATAATTTAAGCTTCTTCCGCATCACCCGTCTATTTTGTTCAACGGATGTCGATTAATTTGTGTGTTTGCAGGCTGAGTCTCCATTTGGGATGTCGCATTACACAGTCCACTGTTGAAGCAGTGTTATTACAAGAACAAGGCTGGAGGAAAAAATGTTCGGCCGGAAGTAGTTCAAAAATACTTATATCTTGTCCTTCATAGACCACTTTCACTTCATCCATCCGGTCGATAGCAAGTTTCGCCCCTTGTTTGGGGGAGCAGGTCACCCAGTCGATAGCTGCCGGCAGGGGGCGTGTACCGTTGGTTTCGATAGTCACATATTTGCCTGCTTGGTGCAAACGGTCAATCAATTCATCGTCTATCCATAAGGAAGGTTCGCCGCCCGTAAGGACAACGGTGACGGCAGGATATTTTTTCACTTCGGCGATTATTTCATCGTCGGTCATCATTTTTCCTTCTTCGTGTTGTGTGTCGCAAAAGTCACATTTCAAGTTGCAGCCGGAAAAACGGACGAATATGGCCGGAGTTCCGGTATGGTAGCCTTCGCCTTGCAAGCTGTAAAAGATTTCATTAATCTTTCTCATCATCAAAATTTGTTTGGTTTGCTATTCTTGTCCTTCTGCGCCGACGGGATCTTTCTCGTAGATGACAATGTTTCCTTCCGATTCCTGCACTTCTACTTTATAGCATTGAGGAATCTGTTTGCATACCCACCGGGCGATATTCTCCGCTGTGGGATTAAATGGAAGTACTTCATTCAGATTTTGATGGTCGAGTTTCTCCGTGACCACTTCTTTGATGCGGGTGAAATCTACCACCATTCCTTCGGAGTTGAGCCGTGCGGAACGGCAATAGACGGTGATAATCCAGTTGTGACCGTGTAAACTGGCGCATTTACTGCGATACGGGAGTACCAGCTTATGAGAAGCCGAGATCTCCATGCGTTTGATTACTGTAAACATGAGTGTATGTATTTTAATAGTTACACGCATCTAATGTCACCTCGATGCAACGGCAAAGGTAATATAAAATAGAGTTTTCATCCAGCAAAGAGTGTTATTTTTTCCCTTTTTTTGCACTATCTTTGCCGCATGAAAACTCTATATATTGTTTTAGGTAGTATTTCCCTTGCGCTCGGTATTCTCGGCATCTTTCTGCCGTTACTGCCCACTACCCCTTTTCTATTGCTCACCGCCGCCCTTTATTTCAAAGGGTCACCCCGATTATATAACTGGCTGCTCAATCATCGGCACTTCGGTCCTTATATCCGCAATTTCCGCGAAAACAAGGCGATTCCTCTCCGTGCCAAAATAATTTCTCTCGTATTAATGTGGGGAACGATGCTTTATTGCATTTTCTTCCTAATACCTTTTATATGGGTAAAGATTCTCCTGGGATTGATAGCCGCAGGAGTCACTTATCATATTCTTTCTTTCAAGACATTGAAATAGTGTGATAGTCCCTGCCGTGCATCGGCAAGTTTATCTTCCCAATGTTTCACGGAGTTCTGACCAATAATATCAGTCACGTATTTCACGGAAATAAACGGTATTTCTTTTGAACGGCAAACAAATGCCTGTGCGTATGCTTCCATATCTACAACATCTCCGCTAACGTGAGTCAACTCGGTGAGGAAGCCATCTCCCGTATTACAGATTCCATGTTCCGTCCAATGCGTGCAATAACCTTTTTCTTCGAGCAAAGCTGATGAATCGATTTCACACTCCAATCCGAACTCTTTCATTTTCTGCATATCACGGTCTACAAACTTGCGACATACAAAAATATCTCCTACCTGATGGTTGACTGTTCCGGCACTTCCGATATTGAGCACCAAGTCCGGTTGTACCTGACGGATTGCCTCTGCCAAATGAAAGGCTGATTTCACTTTACCAATGCCTGTACGAACGTAGTAAGGTTCTATATCCGGCCATTTAATCTCTACAAATTCGCCTTGGACGGCGTAGGTTATTAATATTTTCAACATGGGTTCCTTTATTTCGTAAAAATCAGTTATTTCTGCAAAAATAACTATTTAACTGGAGTTATCTATAAAATGCAATCAAAAGAGATTACTTTTTACTATCCGGCAACGGATTAATAGCCCCCCTTTGTGTACAAGTATATGCCGATACATCTACCGCTTTGCGGTGTGATTCAGCGACCGACGCCCCTCTAAGTATGTTCACAACAAAAGTAGCAGTAAACGAGTCGCCTGCACCTACAGTATCGGCCACCTCGACTTTAGGTGTGTTTATGGATGACACTTCCCCACTCATATCGTATATGCCACTACGTACTGCCCCCTGTGTGAATATAACATATTTGAGCGAGAACCGAGCAATGAGTTCTGCGATAGCTTCCACAAAATCAGTCGAAAGAGAAAGGAGAGAGATCAATAATGGCAATTCGTCTTCATTCAATTTGAGCACATTTGCCTTTTGCAAGGATTCCACAATCAAATCTGTCGAATAAAAATGTTGCCTGATATTAATATCGAACACCTTCAAAGAGGTATCCGGCACGGCATCTATGAGCCTCAAGATTGCAGCACGTGACTTTTCGCTTCGCTGTGCCAAAGAGCCCCAACAAACAGCATCTGCATCGCCGACAAGTTTCATGGTCGCAGGACTACACTCGATAGCATCCCAAGCAACATTCTCAACAATGTCATATTGCGGTACACCGGCCTCATTCAACGACACAAGCACTTTACCTGTCGGCAAAATATTACGGGAAATATATCCTAAATCAAGTCCGGTCTCTTTAAGCACTGTAAACGTTTCATCACCGAGTTCGTCGTCACCTATTGCCGTAACGGGATATGATTCTGCTCCCAATTCCTTCGCAAAAAAGCAGAAATTGATAGGTGCTCCACCGAGTCTCTTACCTTCCGGGAAGCAATCCCAAACAACTTCTCCTATACCTATTATTTTCATGGTTTTATAGTTTAATAATTATTTTCATGGATGTTGCACCATTCTCGTCTATAAATTTATATGCCTCGTCATACTGCTCGAACAGAAAATGATTCGAAATAAGCGGTTCGAGACGGATAGCTCCCGAACTTACCTGATCGATAGCCGTAAGATAATCTTCATGGCGATACATCATCGTTCCGTTCACCTTCAGTTCGTGCTCTCCCAAATAGAACATATCAAGCGACGGATCCTTGCCAAATACCGCCACTACAACGATGGTACTCCCTTTTTCGATACACTCCATAAGCGAACGAATACTCGACTCAACTCCGGCAACCTCAAACGCAGCTTGAAAATCTTCATCCCCGAAAAGCCTCTTCGCTCCTTCTTTCAGCGGCATCTTAGCTACATTGAGCGTATCTATTATACCACATTTACGAGCGATTTCAAGTCTGAAATCACTTACATCGGTAATAAGGACCCGTTTGGCTCCTCTTGCCTTAGCGAACTGCGCCACGAGGTTACCGATCGTTCCGGCACCCGATACAACCACATTCTTACCTTTCAAATCCCCGCCACGCATGGTTGCATGCGCAGCCACTGCCACCGGTTCTATCATAGCCCCATAATCAAGTGACATACCTTCAGGCAACACCGCAATCCTGTCATCATCAACCACAAAAAAGTCTTGCGCAGCTCCATTTGCCTGAAAAGCTTGCACTCTTAGCTCCTCACAAATATTATACTCTCCCCGCTGACAAGGCTTGCACTTCCCACACGCAAGTTGCGGACGTGCGGTGACAACGTCACCCACCTTGCAGATCGTAACCGCCGCCCCCGTAGCGACTACCACTGCCGAATATTCATGCCCCTGAACTACCGGATAGAAAGTTGCCGGATGACATCCGTGATAAGAATGTATCTCACTTCCACAAATACCAATTCTCTTAATATTCAGAAGCACCTGATGTTCTTTCAGGTCCGACGCCTTAGGCGCCTCAACTTCACGAAATTCAATATGTTTTGGTTCTACTAATACCGCTTGTCTCATTTTATACCATATTTACTTAAAATTTCTATTACCGGAGTCTCTATTGACTTCGCCCAAAGTGCATATCCATAACTACTTGGATGAGTTCCGTCGACCGATGTCTCATGCGCATCGGAAGCATCAGGCGTAATCAGATAAACGTCTTTATATTTCGGGTTCGTGAGGATTTTCGCAAACAACTCCTCTACGGTTGCCGCCTTAGCCCGTTCTTTCGCATCAAGAACTGTATCGAATGAACGTCGTTCACGATAGATAGTACGCTGAAATATCAACGGAATAGCCGGATGTGCCGCTATAAGCCGATCGATAAACGGCATCAGGCGCTCTCTTATCAGTTCTGCGTCAGGATTTGAAAAAGTATCGAATATAAAGGCATCAGCCTTGACTTCCGCAAGAACGTCGAGCATGTAAGGTTGCATCAGGCAACGTCCGCTTGTTGCGAGCGACACGACTTGAAGACCTGTATTACGCATAAATTGCATGGGATAACTCATACCGGATCGATCCGTGCTCACTCCCTGCGTAAACGAAGAGCCATATACCGCTATCCTGTGACGAAAATCGGACTTCAACGGTTCGATAACAGCATCGTCATCTATCCCTATCTTACAAGAAATGACCTCCGAATACATCGGCATATACATCATACATTCGTGCATTGTACCATCCATATTCTCAATGAGCGTGAATGTCTCGGTTTTCTCGCCCTTATACGCTTTCAATGAACCGCTTGCCGCATACTGCCATTGACCGTCTGCATTTTTGATATAAAGATCATATCCTTTATAAGAGATCGGCATGGTTGAATGGCTCGAATATACATATCCCCACTTTGTCGTAATCTGTATATTACGCGTGTTCGTTTTAAACAACACAGCCATACCGGCAGAGCAACGGAGTTGTCGATTCTCCGTCCTGTTAAAACCTTTATAAACCAATGTATCGACTCTATGATACGGATTGGGAGTCGATTCAAACGGCTTACCTATCAGGTTAAGCGTTGACGCCTCCGTCTGTTTTTGTGCCGAAACCGACAATACGCACGAAAGCGACAGAACAACCGTTATGAAAAACTTCTTCATTGCCTTGTATTTTTTAGTTGTTTACTGTAATAAGACCTTCAACCCTTCCGCTACCTGCATAGCATAAAACTGCTCATACTTTTCCATAAACACAGGATATTTGTCCAGTCCCAATGACACAAAAGGTGATATTTTCAAGAACTCGGCCGGCGATCCTCCGGAAATCAACTTCCTGTCCGCTGGGGTGATGTGAGGTTCGGAGATAGCTATATTTTCACCGGACTCGGTGCGCGCACCTATCAGGTATTTGCAATAAACAGCTATCAGGAAAGCCTCTATCGAAATATCCTTCCCATCCTGCAACATCTGTTTGAGTATGGGTACCACATAAACCGCAAACTTAGCAATGCCATCGCCGCAAAGCCGTGATACCTGATCGCTGATCGCCTTGTTTGAAAATCGTTCGATAAGCTGGTCTTTATACGCTTCAAGGTCAACGCCTTCGGGAACCGGAACATAAGGAGTAACGTCCCTGTTCATAAACAGCTTTATCATTGCACGATACCTCTCGTCTGCCATTACAGCATCGACCTTCCTGAATCCTTCCATATAGGCAGGATAAGAAAGAAGAGTATGTGAAGCATTGAGAAGACTTAATTTCATGATTTCATACGGGGTCACATCATGGGTGAATGTAACTCCCACCTTCTCCCATGCAGGACGGCCTGCAATGAAATTATCTTCAATCACCCATTGTATAAAGTCTTCACAACACACATCTGTAACCTTACCCGGTTTTGTTACGGGAGTGATTCGATCTACCATCGAATTCGGGAACGTCACTTTCTTTTTCGCCCACGCTGCCACCTCGGGATATTTCGCTTCGAAGTATGACATAAACGCACATCTAGCGACATTGCCGTTCATCTGCATGTTGTCACACGAAAGAATCGTAATCGGCAAATCTTTCTCCATCCGGCGTTTAAGTCCTTCGGCTACATACCAAAACACACTGCGCGATTGGTTAAAATCAACCTTATATCCCCCTTCGGTAATGGTGAGAGAGATGATTTTTATCTCCTCCGATGCTAGTTTAGCGATGATAGGCTCACTGTCTATTTCCCCCCAGGCCAGTTCTATAAGCGAACCAATCAGCATACTATCCTGTTCGCCGGAAGGGCTGCATGTCGTCAACTGATATATGCCGTCGTCTTTCTTGAGGGCGTTGAACAAGACCCCGTCCGTAGGCATAATCATGGCTCCAAATACCCCCCAGCATCTTTGTGACGGATCTTCAAGTAATAGATTTGTGTAAGCTTCGAGATGTGCACGATGGAAGTTTCCAACGCCGAAATGTACTATTCCGGCCTTTATTTCAGCACGATTATAATTAAAAGTCTTCATACGATAATTTCAATGTTTCGGCAAGTGATTTTTCCACCTTGTCGCAATGTTCTATATAGAATTTATAAACCTCATTCCATTTGTAATAAGATGCTTCAACCGCTTCCAACGGCAACCGGAGGTCTTTTTCATTCAGCATAAACTTAACTAAAACGTCCGGATTGCCTTCTGATTGGTAAAAGATCATCTGAAGGTTCGCACCCATCGGAATATCCCAGTACTTCCAACTCCGCAACGCTTCTTTGGAATTACCAGCCTCCCGCGCCCACGTTCCGGCTTGCAGATTTGTCAAGATGGCCATCAGAACGCCATCGTGTCCGAAGTTGAGATTGATGCCATGACGCTTGCGAACCAGATCTTCGGCAGATTCGTCTAACAAATGGCGTAACGTGCGGGACGCAAGTCCCCAACTACGCCCGTGAGATACCGGTTCAGGACCTTTCTGCGCAAAATACTTATAGTTCTCGATTTCCGCCCAAGCCAATATTTCCTCTTCTGTAAAGATATCCCATATAGGCACTTGGCGGTCGAGGCATTGCATCAGCGATGCCATTAACCAGAAGCGATGAATCAGGTCGTACTTGTCATATTCACTTTCTACTTGTGTAACATCTATAAACAGTCTTGTAAAAAAAGCATCCACATCCAACTTTTCATCTATATATGAACGATATTTTTTATACCAACTGTTTTCCTTACCGAGTATATACTTATCAAGCGGACTCCTGCCGGGACATACGTTACCGTATGGATTCAGTGTGGTAAGGAACGAACGGGAGTTGTCTATCTCCGCCCATTCAAGCCCGGGGCGCAGTGACAAAATGCCCGAATTTACAGATTGCATGGTGGCCGCCACCCGAAGCACATTCGTTGCGTTAGTCTTCAAATAGGGATGGCCTTCAAATACTTCCGGATAGTTTTGTACCATCCTCCGGCCTATCTCCCTTGTCTGACGATAACCGATTTGTGTCAGATCGCCTTCTTTGTAAAACACATTCTTCTTGAACGGTTCAAGACGTTCGTACAGGGCTTTTCCAAAATCGGTAAGGTTGTTTGTGGCATGAGCTTTCTCCAATACGCCGTATATGGCAGGATAAGTCACCTCATCGTCTATCTGACGCGCTCCGTGACGAAAATAGCCGTTTATATAGAAAGGCGTATATCCTTTGGGCGCCGGCGTAACCGGATGTGAAAGATCGGTCACATAATACACGCCGCCTGCACGTTCCGGATCCCTGCGTATCTCGTCGAGAGGATTTTCGGCCACCGGCTTTTCTTTCGGAAGAGAGAGTTTGAATATGCAAGGAAGATCAGACGTCTTTTTCGCATTCGTATTGGTATTGACATACATAACCCCGTCTTTAACCACAATATCTTCCGGTTCGTAAATAACCTGTTCCTGCACATTGTATCGGGCAGTAATCGTCCGCCTATCCGTATCGTACACCCGGATGCAGGAAGGACGGCTGTCATCCTGTTTCCCAACTCCGAAGCAGAAATAGATTTTACCATCATGCATACAGCCCGCTTGTGTGAACCATACCTCATAGGGGAACACCACCTGATCGAGAATGTCATTTTCGTCGAGGCGCACCTTTGCGCCCTCACTCAACGACGGTATGCGGAATTTGGTGGCGACATACTGGTTTTCCCATGCATGCTTTGTCACCTTCGCCACAGTACGTTTACGCGCCGAGAATATCCATATAAATCCCCGTTCCCGATCGACCAGCCAGCTTGGCGCACCAAAGATGGGGACATACCCTTTCTCCGCCCACTTCGAGCCATCGAGTTCAATTGTCTGTACGATTTCGCTGCTAAAACGTTTTCCACGACGGGTGATGCTCTCCACAAAACACAACCACTTCCAACTCGCTTCCTACCTTCCCGTTTGTGATATACAAGAGAGGAAACGATGCTCCGCGTTTGTCTCGACGCCAAAGCATACATTATTTACATGGTTGTCCGGATGGGAGGACGCCAACTCAAAGCCTGCCACAGGTTTCGGATCGGCACTTTTGAAATCATAGATATTCACGTGCCCTCCATCCTCGCACGAGAATATGTAATCATCCCATATTTCAAGTCCTTGCTGTGCCCGCCCCCGTCCTTCCTTTGCCAGGAAGACAGAGCACTCTACCTCTTTCTCCGGCTCTACATACAACTGGGCGATAAGGGGAATAGAGATCAGTAAGCACACGACAGACAAATATATCTTTTTCATAAGTATGCTCTATAAATTTAAAGTATGATTATGTTCTACGTTAATCGAACAGCTCTACGCCTAACGACTCAAGCCGTTTCTGCAACTCTCCCACATCGAGAGCCCGCGGAGTACAATGCTGCGACGCACTCATGGCAGCGGCAATACCAACTGCCTCTCCCATCGCCATGCAAATACTCATGACACGATAGGAAGCGTGAGCTCTGTGAGTACCCGATATGCACCGTCCCGCCACCAAAAGCCCTTCCAAGCCCAACGGGAGAAAACAACGATACGGCAAATCGTATGGTTTGCAATATTGGATGGTTGGTTCCGCCTGTCCGGCTCCGTCAGGATTATGTATATCGACAATGAACAATGCTTTATGTACCACCACATCGGCAAAACGGCAGCCTTCCGCCATCTCATCGGCATCGATCACATAGTCGCCCATCACCCTGCGGCTTTCGCGCACTCCGGTTGTTGTACCACTTCCGATCACTCTACAGTTTTCGTAACCCGGCAAATTTTCTTTCAAGAATTGAGTCAGGAGGCGTATCTGTTGCCTAAGTTCAAGATCGGCGGCGAAAATAGAGCTTACCGAAGTTATATCCACCCTATTGACTTGTGTCGTATTTACCTGACGGCAACCCGGGCTGACCGACGGATGCAAACGCACGGCAGCAAGCATCCGGGGAAGTTTGCCCTCATCGGCTTTCTTTTTACACCAATCAAGAAAACACTCGCCATTCAATTGGACATTGTCTACATCTCCAATACAGATAATTCCTTTCGATTCATCTACGCCGTCAATGGTGTATTCAAGGGTTACAGGCTGCATGAGTCCGTCAGCACGTCCTTTTTCTATTTTTGCACCGGCAAGAAAAGATACTATGGCATCACCGGTACAGTCAATCGTAACCGCGGCTTCAAAACAGAGCGTCCCCTCGTTACTTGCACACTTAATGCCTTTTACCACCTTTCCGTCACGAATAACATCCGACACACAACATTGCAAAAAGACATCGACGTTCTTTTCCCTGGCGACAAATTCTGCCAATGTAAGTTTTGCCTCTTCGAAATCGTGAGCATTTCCATGTTCGCCAATCCAGTCATTGTCTTCGACGCCAAGAATAGCACAAACCTCATCGCGCATCGTGTTCTTGCTTACACTACCGAGAATAGGGCCGACATACCCGGCGGTCAGGTTACCTCCGATGACTCCATATCTTTCGATAAGAGCAACACGTGCTCCTTGCCGGGCGGCGGCTACAGCCGCACATATCCCGGCAGGACCTGCACCTGCTACTATTACATCATAATATTTTGTATTCATTATCTGCTTGTATATGGACCGGAAATAGTCTTAACAGTCATTGCCCCGTCAGAATCTGTGATTGTCACAACTCTGTATTTGTTTCCCCCGTCGGTCACACGAACTACAATATGTCCATCATATCCCTTTACTCTCGCAGCCTCTTCCGCCGTAACCCGGTCGTCTACTCCGCTGGGGCGATCGCCTTGCCAGAAGTTAGTGATAAACATGTCACACGCAGGGAGTGTTGTCTCCATCGAATTCAGTATATCGGTACGAGGATGACAATCTACCCACGAATTGACAACAATCGTTTGTGGATTAAGTGCTTTCAGAGCATCCACCTGATTGGTGTTGGTTACACCGTGATGGTTAGCTTTCAATAATTCCACCTGACCTACTGCTTTTGCACAGGGCAGTTCGGCATCTTTCCACGCATGACTCGAACGTCCGTTATACTGAAGGTCACCACCGGCAAAGAAGTCAAAGTTGCCATACGAAACTTTCATCACACAACTGGTTATATTCTCCGGCGGACAATTGTCACTGGAGGTAATGTTCTTACTGTTTTCGTATGAAATCTCCGAGAGTTCAGGGAATGTCTTCTTTGTGGTAGTGCCCGAACCTGTCCAGATCTCTCCATTCACTGCCACATTTTGCACCTTTGCAGTAGGGTACTTTGCAGGATTATACTTCTGAACGATCTGATTATTCGCCCCTGCTTTGAATATCGCAGCATCGAACTTTTGATTGGCGACATGCCATTTCACTGCATTGATATAGTTATTACAACTTGGAGCATTGTCTGCCATTGTCGCCATATTAAACGGATAGTTATAATCGGGATAGCCACGATCGAGAAGCGTACCAATCTTGAAATTGTCGAAAATCTCGGCAAAACCTATTAACGAATAAGTGTCGGAGTTGGAAGATTTCGGCAAGGAAGAAGTATAACCGCCGAAGTGGTCATTATGGAAGTGGGTAAGTACGGCATAATCAATCGTACTGTTACCTGTCCATACCATACACTTACGAATGTAATCAGTTATAATCTGTGAACCACGGGTAGAAGTCAGAGTCGGATCCCAACGACTACGGATCCCGGTGTTGGTCGTATTACTATTAGAGTTGGTCGTAACACTCGAACTTGCGGCATCGATAAGCATTTGCGTACCATCCGGGAATATTACAAACATGCTTTCACCGGTAGTCGTATTGATGAAATGAATATCCATCACACCCTCCTGCCAGGCAGGAATCGTTTTACCTACCTCTATTTCAGTGGCAGCATCTTCCCCACCTCCATCCGGACGAATCAAAAATGAGTGAGACTCATTGGAGCTGCATCCTACAATCGCAAGGATGAACAGACTAAATATAAATATTAACCTTTGCATGCTATATGAAGATTTAAAAACATCTCTCCGCCTTCAATGCTGACGGCAAGACGAATATAATTACCAAAATTTGAATTTACCTTTATAATATGTTGGCCAAGTCCTTTGAAGATTGTAGGCTCACTACCGTCGTCAGCCCAATGTATACCGTCTTGCGATAGTTGTACACGACCTTCAAATACGGGATCTCCTTCTATTTTCTCAACCATAACAAAGAATATAGCCTCATCTGCCCAACCAGCCTCGTAAGGATGAGTGAAGAAAGTGCCTTTAAAGAACTTCTTTACCTCAAGATGGGAATCATTAAACATTTTCATATATTACATTCCTCCTTTTATTCTTGTGAAACAACAACAGAATCTATATAAAAGAATACACGACGATTGGTATCAGTACCCACCCAGAAAAGAGGATTGATAAGATTGTCGATGCGTCCATATCCGTCAACGGTATCAGCTGCAATGCCACGCATATCCCAAATTTTGTCCTGACATTGGAACTCTACATATTCACGAAGCTCTGTGTCAAGTTTCAGACGCATGTATTGCCAATTGAGTTTACAGTCGGTCTCATTGTAAATGAGTTTCTGATGACCATCTTTCAAATCCTTAAATCCATCGTGGTCGCCATTAGGATAACGGCGGCCGAACCACCAGGGATCGACTCCCCTCTTACACCAGTCTCCGTCAAGTCCATAAGCCCAATCGCGGTCGGTTATGTCTTCATTGGAATGTTCATACTGCCACTTCTGCATTAATTTGCCATCTACTGCATTGAGATAGCGAATTCCTACATGGTAACGTTTTCCACCCTCCTGTACATCGAATCCCATACCAAAATCGCGGATGGAACTCTCATGCAAACCCGGTTGCGGACGGTCACCGCCATCCACCACATCCTGCTCCGCCGTGTATGTAAACCAACATTCTATCTGCAAATATTTGCAGCCCGGACGAGAGAACGAAAGCCGCTTAATGGCATGTCCCAGACAACCTTCCGCCGGAATCTCCGTATAAGGAGCGGCAACAGGTCTTGTCGAAAGTTTAAGAGAGTAAGTGCCGGACATTGCCCCGTGAGTGCCCGGATACCTGAAAGTAGCGGAACTAAGCATGACCGGTGGCCACTGGTCTTTATTGACCAATGTCTTGGGAACATCAAAATCGGGATATTCCGTAAAGTTAGGCATTAATGTCATCCAGCCGTTAAAGCCGGTGTTGAATACATCATAGCTCAACACCCTTTTCAATGGTTGATAGCGACTGCGCAATAAAATCTCTCCAATGCTCATAATATCATTTATTTAATAAAGTTAGTACCCTGGATTTTGAACAAGTTTTCCATTCATTATCAATACATCATCACTTGGCAATGGCCATAAATAAATCTTCTCATCATACTTACGTTCACCATGCTGGACGATATAGGTTCCGTCGGCCATCGCTTCAAAAGAAGGAAATCCGTCTTTGTCAAATGTCGGAGTCTCCGGCCAAAACCAGTTGCCTGCCGCAAAGTATTCCTTTGCCCTGTTGGCTGTACGGGTAAATCCGTACATATTGTGTCCGAAAGCATTTTCAAACTGATGCCAACGAAGCAAATCGAAATAGCGCAGATTTTCCCATGCAAACTCCACACGACGCTCACGGCGAAGCACTTTGCGCAATGCCGTCTGATCGGTTGTCGTGATGGACGGATAGTCGTTGGTTTGTGTACGGGTGGTGCCATAAGCACGGGCACGGACATCGTTGATGCAAGCAAGGACAGTAGCGTCAATCTCCCCCAGTTCAATCTTAGCTTCGGCATACATCAACAAAACATCGGCATAACGCATAAGAATAACGGGGTTGTCGTTATACAAAGTAGTACGCCATGATTCTTGCGCGCCTTTGCGCAGGCAACAACCATTGTAAGCACAGTTGGAAGCATCCGAACCGCCTTTGGAATCTTTATTTGTAATCATACGATTTTGCGTATAGTCCATTATTTCGAGTGCGTTTGGCGCAGGATTCCACTCAATACCATAGATACGGCTGCCGGGAGCTGCAAATGTTTCCAGGCAACGGGGATCGCGGTTGGCAAATGGATCGTGAGGATCAAAACCGCTGCCCGGTTCATCAATCGTCTTGCCATTCGTCATTTCGTAGACAGCAAGAAGTTCCCACGAAGGTTGTGCGTTATGTGTACCGCCTGCCGAACGAGCAATAAAGGAACCGATAGCCTGTGTAGTAGGTTTACCGTTTTCATCCAACTCAAGGTCGCTTGAGTGAGCAACAGAGAAGATAACTTCTTTGCTTCCTCTTGTCTTGTCGCGGAAAAGTTCTCCATAATCAGGGGCCAAGTCATATACTTCCAGATCCATACAGTCTTGCGCAGCCTTTGCAGCAGTCCCATAGTCGTGTTGATAGAGAGCGGTACGAGCCTTGTAAGCATAAGCCGTTCCTTTGTCCACACGGGTGGCGCCGCTATTATTATTTGCGACCGGCAAATTTTCTGCGGCATAGTCATAATCGTCATAAATTTGTTTCAGAACGACAGCTTTGTCGGTACGCCCCATCTCAAATGCTTCCTCCGGAGTAATCGAAGTCACGTAGAAAGGAACATCTCCCCAAAGAGTAATCAAACGTGAATAAGCAAATGCCCTGAAAAAACGGGCTTCGGCACGAAGCGTATTCAGTTCAGTGGTGGAATATTTGCCTTCAAGTTTGTCGAGTGCCTCCAAAATCCGGTTGGCACGACTAATGTTCTTATACGTGTAACTCCAAACAGTCTTGATGTTAGGATTACTTGTAGAAGACGCATTCAGTGAACCTGCCGCAATGGTATAAATGTTGGTTCGTTGCGCCCAGTCATCCGTATTACGGTCCAGCGTCCAACCTTCTTCTATAACAAAGAAAGTACTGCGATAAAAATCGTTCAACGAGATTCGAACTTCCTCCGGTGACGAGAACCAGTTTTCACTGGATGCGGCTGAAGGAGGATTCAGATCGAGGTTCACACAAGAAGTTACAGATAGAAGAGCTATCATGCAAATCAATACATGTATTTTTTCATATTATGTAATTTTTTCATACTCCATTAGAATTTGATATCCACTCCAAATGTATAAGTGCGTGTGATATAGGTAGAAGCGCCTGCTTCAGGGTCCCATCCCGAAAGATAACTATCAAAGCAGTATGGATCATCGATATTGACGTACACCCGAAGTCCCTTGATTCCGACTTTAGAGATGATTTTTTAGGAACTGTATAGCCAACGTTGATATTCTTTATACGCATATAGGCACTACTCTTGAGCCAGTAATCCGACATTTTATAGTTGTTGTATTCACCGCCCTGATGGCTCAAACGGGGATAGCTGGCTGCCGCGTTCTGCTCTGCAGTGTTGTACACACTCCAATAATTACGGCTGCCATTGTCGTTCAGAAGGACTGACGGAGCCGGAAGCCATTGTCCCTGCATGGGACGAATCATACTTTCGGTGAGGCGTGAAAGTTGTTTCCCGACACCATTGAAGAGTAAGGAGAAAGAGAGACCTTTCCAGCCCAAACTAATAGAACCTCCATATAGATAGTGGGGCAATGAGCTGCCAAGCACTACGCGGTCGTATGTCTCATTGATAATTCCGTCAGGAGTGCCGTCCGGACCGCTGACATCTACATATTTCACATCACCCGGTTTGGTAGAAGCCGAAAGCAAAGCGCTTTCACTGACTTCCTCTGCGGTCTGGAATAAACCTGCAGTCTTATATCCGTACCAGGAGTTATATTCTGCGCCTTCGGTAATAATGGTACCATCGCTGTTAAACTGCTGCTTGCCATTAAGATTATCTATTATAGACTTGTAATCAGAGATATTAAAACTTACCGCATAACTTACATCTCCGATACGGTCAGACCAGCCGAGTTTCACTTCCCAACCGCGGGTATGCATTTTACCTACGTTCCTGTCAGGTGCCGAATAACCTGTAAACGACGGGATTGCCACCGACAAGAGCATATCTGTTGTCTTCTTATAATAATAGTCTGCGCTAAAGTCTAGACGATTGTTAAAGAAAGCGGCATCCACACCTATATCCCAGCTCTGTGTTTTCTCCCAATGGATATTCTCATACGCATAATCCTGTTGCGCGGCAGACATCGATGATTGGGGCGTAGAACCTGCACTGTCATACATAATGGCATTATTGAACGAAATGTATGTCTGATAAGGATAATTTCCAATCCGCTCGTTACCGAGAGTACCGATAGAGGCACGGAACTTCAGATAGTTTATCGGGGTTATGTTTTGCATGAATTTCTCATTAGAGATGACCCAACCCACCGATGCGGACGGGAAGAATCCCCAACGGTGATCCTTGTGAAAACGTGAAGATCCGTCTTCACGAGCATTGAGCTGGAGGTAGTAACGGCTGTCGTAATTATACATGACACGGCCAAAAAATGAACGGTATGCATTCTGATAAGAATTGCCGGCTACGGCAAGAGCATTCTTGTTCGCCAAATCAAGATAAGGGAAAGAAGACAAAGACATATCGTTGGTCGATCCCGACATCGTTTCATACGTATAACTATAATCTTCATAACCGACCATGGCATTGAAGTTATGTACCTTGCTGAAGGTCTTGTCGTATGTAGCGATGAATTGTTTCTCCAATGATTTGATGTTACGGCGTTCTTCACTTAGCGAATTGGAAGTATATCCTGAAACATATCCCAGCATAACATCGGTTTCGTATGCATCGTAAACAGGTATGGCTTTCTTCATCTCCTTGATCGAAACAGTTCCGACGGTAGGAGTCAGATTGGCAGTAAGGGTCAAATCTTTTATGGGCTTATAGCTCAAAGAGAATTTACCGGTCATTGTGTTGGATACGGTCTTCTTCTCTCCGCCTTCCAATAAGGCGGCAAGCGTATTGCTAAGACTGCCGTCTTTACCAGGACCAACACGGCCATCCGGATAAAGTCCCAAATAAATGGAAGGATACATATAAGCTGCACGAATCGGACTACCGGAAGTCGGGTCATTTTTCGTGGCATAACGTACCGAGAAATCGATAGAACCGGAGAGCTTATCACTAATCTTGAGATTATTACGCGAACGGATAGAGATTCTTTCGTGGTTTGAACCTTTATAGATAGCGTCGGCATTTTCGTAGGTAGCGGAAGTGTGGCTCTTGATTACCTTGTTGCCATACGTCATGGTCAAGTTGTGCTTATGGCGCATAGCAGTATTCGAAAGAATAGCGTCTTTCCAATCATAGATAGGATATTGAATGGGATCATACCTGTTGTTGGTAGCATAGTTGTCGATGTAGTCCTGTGAATAGTTGGCAAACTCGCCTCCCGCAGGATTACCGGCATCGTTCCACGACCATTCGTTATACATTGTCATGTAGTGATAAGGGTCGGTCAGGAATTTCGGAAATTCGGTAGGAGAAGACAACGAAATCTCTCCGTTATAACCGATCGAAAGTTGTCCCTCGGTTGCCTCCTTAGTCGTTATCAAGATAACACCGGCAGCAGCACGGGCACCATAGATGGATGCAGAAGCTGCATCTTTAAGTACAGTAATCTGCTGTACGTCTTCGCTTGCTATATTGTCGAGGCTACTGACCATCATACCATCGACAAGGATAAGCGGACTCGAATCAGACATTGTTGTCACACCACGCACCTGAACCGTAGCACTCGCTCCCGGCATACTGCTCGAACGGGTAACCGTCAGTCCCGGAATCAGTCCTTGCAAAGATTGTGAAAGTTGAGACGTGCTCTGTTTCTCGATAAGCGAACTGTTGATTACACCGACCGCACCTGTAAGATCTTTCTTCTTTACAGATCCATAGCCGATAACAACCGTCTCTTCAAGTTGTACAGCATCCTCTTTAAGTTTTATATTTACTACACTTTTACCATCCCATACCACAGTCTCGGTCACATAACCAAGATAACGGAATTCTATTGTATGGCCTGATTCAGCGCCATTGAGCGCATACTTTCCCGACATATCGGAGGTAGTACCTTTTGCATTGTCTTTATCGTGGATCACCACTCCGACAAGAGGACCATTGGCATCGCTAACGACACCCTTCATTACATTCTGTGCAAAAGCCAGATTGATTTGCAGGAAACATGCCAATAACAGGCTTAATATACTTTTTTTCATACTATTTATTCTACGATTTCAAGCAATACATGTTCGTTATACTCTTTGATTGCCTCACCTGTTTCAGGGTTACTCGGATGTTGCGCTGAAAAACGTGTTTGGCCACTTGCGTGTGTGCAGTCGATATACTTGCCAGAATATTTGGCACCACTAAGACATAAACGGCCTGCCTGTCCAAACCGTAACACAATCTCATCCATATCCTTAGTCGTGGTAAATATTCCTTCGGCAGGGATATATGCGCCATTATTTTTGTTATCGAGCAACATTCCCGCAAAGTTGTAAGTAATAGTTGCCGAATAATTGATAGGCGCACCCGACAAAGTCTCTGTCGCACTTTCCTGAAGAGTCAAAGTCGGAAGAGCCGGTTTCCATTCTTCTCCATCCTTGAACTCAATCATCCAGTAGTTGGAACACATCGTTCCTAATTTGGTCACAAAATAGAAGTGAATCTTTGTGCCGGCAGGAATAACCGTACCTTTCATATCCCCATAGACATACCAATAGTCACCGGGAACGGCTCCTGACACATACGGGTCACCATTACCACCCACTGCACGCTCACATACGGCAGTCTGCGCTACATAACCTGTCCGGTCACATGCCCAATACTCAATCTTACCACTTCCGGCACTCGGAGCAAGATACTTGCCATTGGTTCCCGGGAATACAGACTGTGCCTCATCATCAGCAAATGTTCCACTTGTGTTGGCAGTTAAACTCTTCAAGTCCCAATCAGCCAAAATGCCCGAGAAAGCATCTTGTACAAGAGTATAGGTATAGTCTGTATCATCCTGGATGGTTACCGTTACTTTAATTGTCCGTTTGGCAAATGTCTTGTTCTCCGGGAAAGTAAGTTTAATATCACATTCGCCTACCCCATTTGCAGGAGAAACGGTCACATCCGCATCTGTACACACAGCCTTCCACTCCTTATCGCCAAAGACTTTGAATGAAGATTCTGTTATAGTTGCGTCAATCGATTCTGTGGTAGGACTGATACCTTTCGGAACAATCATTTTTTGGGTAATAACCAGCTTTAGAGGAGTTACATCATCGCCAATAAAACGAATGGCACCGACACGTGAACTAGTCGATGAATTTTCAGAGACTTTGATTGTAAACTTAGTAATCTCACCTTGTGTCTCATGCGAATCAACAACTGCCCAATGGCTATCGCTTCCATCGGTCTGGCAATCGTTATTGACTCTGTAATAGACATTAGATGAAAGGTCAACAGTGAAAAGCCCACCTTCTGCTTCTACATCAAAGTGTCTTTGTCGCGAGTGTCATATACGGATCATCCGAGTTATGACAAGATGCAAAAAGCACAAGCGACACACTTGCAAACAATAACATCTTTAGATTCATTTGATTAGTATTTAGGGTTATTAATAATTGACTAGCTAGACATTTTCAGACGTCTTGCATATATAATTCTGTATATCACATAAGCAAGTATCATGGCAATCATCAGTACGATACTTCCTATCACAATTCCTTTGACCGCAAGGGTCTTCGGATCGCCGGCAATAAGCAGACCAATCAGTAAGAGCGCAACGACACCAATGGTAATACAGAAGCAGTTAACAGCCAAATGCGAATAGATTAATACCGCTTTTTTCTCCTTTAATGTCGGTTCGCGATCGGCTTCAGGATCAGTATATTCACAAATGGCTTGATAACCATTGTCTTCATACTTTTTACGTGCCGACCAAACTTCCATGATTGCAAGGATAAGTACAGGAAGTACACAACCGGCAACTGACTCTATAAGGCTTGGACTAATAACGGAGGCGGGAATTATGACGCGAGCCATAATACCAACGAGCCAAGTAAGAATCATTGCAGAAATAAGTTGGTTGCCTGTCAGCCGCTTCGAGAACAGCCCCCATATCGACGGAATGTATAAAGGACACATCACCATAGTAAGAAGAGTTACTACCACCTTTTCGGCACCTCCGGCAAACGGGATGAGCATTGACAAAGCGATAATCACAAGTCCAAAGACAAATGTGAAGAGACGTCCTACCTTGATACGCTTTTTCTCATCTGCCTGACGGTTTTTCTCTTTGTGTCCCCAAATATCATAGGTATATACATTGGCATATACATTCAAAATGCCCGAAACATTACTCAATGTGGCCGATAGCATCGCTGCCAACATCATGCCGACCATTCCTTTCATAAGCACGAGTTTGCTCATATTCACATAAGCGTGTTCGCCGTTGAAAGTCATTGTGGTTGCATCCAAATCAAGCGCAAGTCCGGGTTCCATCACACGATAAATCATGGTAGGAAGATACCAGATGAGAGGAGTGACGATATAAAGGATTCCGATTAAATAAGTACTCTTTTTTGTCGTCTCTTGTAGTAGGCACGCTTATGTATCGTTGTACAAACGGCCAGTCGCCGCCAATCATGGACACATTGAGAAATATCCACAGTAAAAGCCACCCCCATGTATAGGTCGGAGATGTGCCCGAGAAGAATCCCGGTATCTCACTGGCCTTATCAATAAATGCACTTACGCCTCCAACTGCGTTAAATGAAAGAGGTATCATAAATACAACCACGGCCAGAAGTACTCCGAACTGAATTACATCAGTCATTAGTACCGCAAGAAATCCTCCGGCAATGGTGTATCCAAGAGCGATGGCACCAAGAATAAGAAGCGCCCACCAAATACTTAGGTAACCCATCGGTGAATCGCCCATCATACCTGTACTTGCAAAAATACTGCCACCATCGACTTTGTATTAATTAGCACACACTCACAACCGACTACCGCCATACAGAGACACTGCCGTACTGCACCGCCACGGGCGTATAATTACCTTCG